>JGI2172J19969_10000189_pt1 | contig 25130 bp, 18 predicted proteins | sample DeeMarSWOR230_32_FD_19969 | JGI IMG/M metagenome (IMG submission 19969)
GGTCGAGGAACCATGCCCGCTCAGCCTTCCATACGGTTTTCTCCACCCACTGCCCTTCGCTTATGCATTGAGGGGGATGGTGAGGGAATGGCGTTAAAAATCTGAAGGGAGCGACGCCATTTCCGTGTATTTTTACCATTGAATGATCCATATAAAATAGAAGAGAACCACTATTTATAAAGGCCAGCCTCAGCCGCCACCCTGGCTAAGACCTGGGCGTTTTCTCTTCGGGTATGAGGGGCGATAGAGCAGGCCGTGCTCAAGATGAAGCCTCCTCCAGGTTTTCCCACCTCAATCCTGTGTTCGGCATCCCTGCGGACAGTTTCCAAATCACCATAGAGCAGCACATTCACGGGGTCAATATTGCCCTTGATGAAAACCTGTTTTCCCAGCCTTTCTTTGGCCTCGGCCAGCCGGACATCTCCCAACGGCGGAGGGTCGAGGCATTCCAGCCCAGTGATTCCGGCCTCGACCATCATTTCCAAACGGTCGTTGATCGCTCCGCAGGTATGAGTGTAGACATGGACATTCCGGGCACGAACAGCCTGGGCGATCTGCCCTTCAAAGGGAAGAACAAATTCCCTGTAGAACTGAGGAGAGATAAAACCCGAACCGGCAAAAGGTGATGAAATCTTAATAGCGTCTACTTTATGCTCTATCTGACCGTGGGCAAGCTTCTTTATTCCCTCTGCGAAGCGCTGCAGGATATCTTTTGACTTCAAAGGTTCTTCGACTAGGTGAATCATAGCCTGTTCAAACCCGAAAAAATGAAGGAAATAATCAAAGGGAGAAGTGACTTCGCCGTGAACGGAATAGATCTCCCCTGCTCTTTCACGGATGCGGTCGAAGATATCATAGAGATGATCAGGATCGAGAGTAAAATTCAATCCTTGAGATACGGGGATATAATCGATCGCTTCGGGTATGGATTCCGGGTCAAAGTCAGCGATTGGAGGAGGAGAGATTTCCTGGCGAGGATGGTGGCGCGGAAGGTCATCATACGGAAATTCGGTCCTGTCGCCGTTTTTCCAGGTGACAATTTCACCCTCTTCTTCTCTCCTGATATTGCTGATGCCTTTCCTCCAGCGGGGAGAATGGCCGTGGAGGCTGATGAGGATGCCATCGAAATCGTAAATTTCTCTCAGGTTGAGCAGTCCCTCTGCAAACAGATCACCGGATAGCCAGAATTCAGAAGGGGAAAAGCCGGTTTGGAGGAGCATGTGCCCGATGCTCATCTGGCACATCACCGGCACACGGTCCGGCTTTTCCAGGTCCATAGCCTTTTGAACGCGTTCCCTGGGAAGCATGCATCAATACTCTGAATCCTTCAGTACCTCTTCTCCCAGACTCCCGACTCTGGGCAGGGGCTTGTTGGTGGAGTTGCCAGCGCGTATGATTCGAATCCCCCGCGCTCCCACGGCTTGCGCCGCTTTTATGTCGCCGTCCGCATCTCCGTAAAAAATGCGGATATTGTTATCCTTGATGGGCTTTATTTTCAGGTTTTCAAAAGGGCCAAATCCGGTAAAAATAACCTTTTTCGGATTTTCCAAGTTAAAAATTCCCGCAAGTAACTCTGTGACTGTTTCTGTATCCGAAGGAATCCGTGCTGTGATAAAAAAGATGGAATCCCCCCTCTCTTTATGCATCTCAATCAATTCTCGCGCGCATTCTTTGGGAATGCTGTACTGGTCGAGCCCGTTATTCATCTCCTTCCAGAAATCTGCCATGGTGAGATAGGCGCTGTTGCCTGGAGAATACTTTTGCTGCCCGTAATAATACCCCGGGCTCGAATACAAAACGGTATCATCAATGTCGAAACCGACATTCATCGGGGGTTCGTTTTTCAAGCTTGCTTCTATGTCTCGCAGAGTCACCCAGCGAATGCCGCTGTACTGGGCAACATCGGTGCAGCTTACCCATAAGATGCTGATCAATATGATGAAGAGAACAGCAGGTGAAGCGAATCTTTTGGCCATGGACTTTTCTCCTTCTCCGATTTCCTGATTTTTAACTCTGAAGCTATAACACAGGGAAAGACAGATGTCAAAATCTCAGCCAAGTCAGTTCCCCCTCCAAGGTTGACGATCGGAACGATCGTCGGGGGTTCCAAGGGGGTATGACCCCTTGGTCGCAGGACGTNAGTCCGAGAAGGGGAGGCAGCGAGCGCGAGATAGCAAGCGAGCGTTGGAAGGGGGAAGTCAGTTCCCCCTCCAAGGTTGACGATCGGAACGATCGTCGGGGGTTCCAAGGGGGTATGACCCCTTGGTCGCAGGACGTNAGTCCGAGAAGGGGAGGCAGCGAGCGCGAGATAGCAAGCGAGCGTTGGAAGGGGGAAGTCAGTTCCCCCTCCAAGGTTGACTTATATATCCTTAATTTCTATTATTACAACAACGGAGGGCCAAAGAAACAGGATGCAGTGTCCAAAATGCAACGCTCCTAATCCAGAGGACAGTCAGTACTGCGCTAAATGTGGAACACCTCTTGGAGAAATCGACGACACTCTCACCCACACTCCGCCCACTCATCCCCCTCCAGAAGATACCCTTGATTTTTCTCCTGGAGAAAGCTTCGGGCCACGGTACAAGATCATCGAGGAAATAGGCCGGGGGGGGATGGGAAGAGTCTATAAGGCAAAAGATAAAGAGCTGGGAATCACTGTTGCCCTCAAAATGATCCATCCTGAATATTCAGCCCAGCCCCATATCATCGAACGCTTCAAAAAAGAAACCCTGCTGGCCAGGTCGCTTGCTCATGAAAACGTGATCCGAATCTACGACCTGGGAGAAGTGGATGGAATCAAATTCATATCTATGAATTACATCAAAGGCCAAAATCTAAAAGAATTGATTCTGACATCGGGGACGTTATCTGTTGATACTGTAATCAGCATCACTAAACAGATATGTGAAGCACTCAAAGCTGCCCACGAAAAAGGAATCGTCCACAGAGACCTCAAGCCCCAAAATATCTTGGTCGACAACAACGGGAGAGTATTTGTGACGGATTTTGGAGTGGCCAAATCCGTTGAGATCCAGGAAGACAGCGCACCGGGAATCATCATCGGAACCATTCAATATATATCTCCTGAACAAGCCGAAGGAGAAAAGGCAGACCTGAGGTCTGACCTCTATTCTCTCGGCATCATAATCTACGAGATGCTGACAGGAGAAAAACCTTTTAAGGCTGAAACGTACACTGGATTTATCCAGAAGCACATTCATGAAAAACCCAAGTCTCCTTCAAAAATCAACCCGAACATCCCGTCTTACCTTGAAAAAATCATCCTCAAATGCCTGGAGAAGGACAAAAACAGCCGTTACCAGAAAGCAGAGGAAATCCTTCATGATCTGGAAGAGCACAAGGTGACGACTCGACCGTTTGTCCCTCGAATACGAACGAAGAAATTATTAAAAGCAGCTTATGCCAGCATCTTGGTTGTTCTCATCGTGGCAGTAGTTTATTTATGGATAAAAAGGAAGCCTTCGTGGCCTTTTCTTACAGAAGACTTGGGAAGGTCGATTGCAGTTTTACCTTTCGAAAACAATACTGGGGATGAAAGCCAAGAATGCTGGAGGAAAGCTATCTCCAACATGCTCACTCTCGACCTCTTACAATCTAGGTTAATCAGAATAATGACTGAAGATAGGCTCTTAGAAATTCTCGAAAGGCTGAATCTCCGGGAAGCCCAAAGTTATACTTCTGAAGATTTAAAGAAAGTGGCTGCCCTAGGAAGGGTTAGTCATGTATTGACAGGAAATTACACCAAGGCAGAAGATACTTTCCGAATATACACGAAACTCCAGAATATTGTCACAGGAGAGTTCAAAGGTTCATATAAAGTAGAGGGAAAAGGAGAGTCAACCTTTTATCTTGCAGTAGATCAGCTAACTCCCTGGATCAAGTCTCAGTTCAACATCCCGCATGATGAAATTGTCGCTGATTGGGATAGAGATATTGGAGATATCCTTACGGCCTCGCCACAAGCCCTGAAACTCTATACCCTGGGTAAACAATACTATGAAGAAGGAAAGTTTAGAGAAAGTATCGAAGCCCTGGAGGAGGCTGTAAATATTGATCCTGGATTTGTGCTCGCCTACAAAAGAATCTCTGAAAACTATCATTACCTAGGAGAAATCGACCAGTCGAAAAAATACGCCCAGACGGCTCTTTCCCTGCTTGACCAGGATCGAATTTCTGTTCGAGAGCGCCACCTAATCGAAGGCTGGGCTTTTACGATACTGGAAGATTCTCCTGATAAGGCTATTGAATCATATAAGAAATTGCTTCAGGATTATCCTGATGATGAAGACGGAAACGTATATCTTGGCGGCATATATCGCCAAATGGAAGAATGGGACCTGGCAATTGAGCAGTTTGAGAAGGTCCGAAAAATCAATCCTCTTCTGACGTCTGATAACCTCATTTTTATTTATAGAGCCAAGGGTCTCTACGACGAAGCCAGAAAGACTTTGCTGGCGAATCGAGATATCTATGAGGAATCCACATTCCGTTCGCACCTGAGTATCATTTATTTCTGCGAGGGCAAATCTGACCTTGCCCTCCGTGAGGCAGATATTGCGTTCTCTTTAGCTCCAGAAGATTATAATATTGAATTGATAGGTAATATTTATCATGTCAAAGACAACTTTGAAAAAGCAGAGGAGAATTTCCGGCAGCTTCTTGAAAAAAAGAATCCGCGATCTCAATTATGGGGGAGATTATGGCTTGCGCATTTATATTTGACCCAAGGAAAACTTGATAAATGCCAAAAAGAAGTCATTCAAGGAATAGAGGACTCACGAAAATCCAATTTAAAATCGACTGAAACCAACTATATGTTATTCTTGGCCTATCTCTTTCTTCTAAAGAATCAATACCCCCAGGCTCTGAATATATTGATCAAAGCTGAGGAGACTGCCTCTAGAGTCAATCTGACAATGATTGAAATTCTCTCTTTGCATTTTCGCGGATTGGTTTACCTGAAGATGAAGGACTTGATTGAGGCAAAAAACACAGCCGAACGATTGAAACAATTGATAGAGATTACAGGAAATCGAAATAATATGAGATACTATTATTACTTGATGGGGATGATCTCGCAGGAGGAAGGTGCATTTTCAAGCTCAATAGAAGATTTTGAAAAAGCTATATTTCTATTCCCTCATCAGCAGGATATATACGATGAGCAGGCTTTTTATTTAAATAGCCTTGCTTCAGCATATTATCAAACCGGAGATCCGGAGAAAGCCAGTGAGCAATACGCAAAAATCGTTTCTCTGACCACCGGACGCTTGCGATACGGAGATATCTATGCCAGAAGCTTCTACTGGCTGGGCAAAATCTGCCAGCAAAAAGGATGGGAAGGAAAAGCGATTGAGCATTACGAGAAGTTCCTTCAACTCTGGGAAGAAGCTGATCTCGGTCTTCCGGAAATCACAGATGCCAAAAAGCAACTGGATATACTGAGAAAAACTTCACAGGAATAAAATATATCCGTATTCTAGTCTTTTTCTTGTTTCTGAGGCATCTCTTCTAGCTCCTTCCAGAGAAGCCTTTTCTCTCTTCTGAAAATTTTCTTAATTTCACATATCCAGGAGGGGATTTTTTTTGTTATCGAGCCAGAAGACACAGTATCCAGAGGGCACACTCCACACTCCTCCAAATCGTCGCACAGAATGCAGGAAGTCTCCTGAGTGAAAAAATGGTCTGTTCGAAGAGTTGAAAAATTCGAAAGGATCTCAGGATACACCTTTTCGTAATTTTCAACGAATGATTCCAGGCCTCCAAAGCAGTATTTCTTATAATCTGCTGTTTCTTCTCTTCCTTTAAAGAAATCCGGGAAAAGGCAGCATCCCCAAAGCTCGCCATCCGGCGTGATCGCCATGCGGTCCTTGCCGGCAAAACAGCAAAAGATGTCTTTCTTGGGCTTGCTCCTGAAATCAACCAGAGGAATGCTCTCAGTCTTTTCATAATAAGAGAGAAAAAATTCTCTCAATACTCTGAGTTCCTTTTCCAGTTGGCGAAGCGAAGCAGAATCCCAGGGACTGAATTTATCCAGAGAGAGATCTATACTTGGAACTCCAAGCTCACTGATAAATTGAATCGACCGAGAAAGATAGCCGACTGTTACGGGTGTAAAGACACTGTTTGTTTCCAGGTCGATATCTGAGTAATTCAATGTCTCTTTTATTATCGAGACAATTCGGTCAAAACTTCCGCCCTTCTTGGATATATCCTGGGCAAGACCGTCAAAGCTCAACAAAAGAAGAAAATTGTTTTGATTTAAGAACTGAAGGATCTCATGGTTAATCAGGCTCCCGTTGGTGGTCATGGAGTACTGCACATTCTTTTTCAACCTCTTATTCTTCTCTTGAATAGTGGACACAGCCTGCTTGACCCGGTCAAAAGCAAGAAGAGGCTCTCCCCCGTAAAAATTGATGTAACATTCCTCGGTCAAAAGAGGGAAGAAAAAATCGAGAGCATTCTCTATAGTTGAGGGATCAATGCTTTTCTTCCCTTTTATCTGATAACAGTACGTGCAGTTAAAATTGCAATCCTCTGTCACCATGAAAGTAAAACCAGAGAATTCCATCCTCATTTTTTAAGGATCTCAAAGATTGAATAGAATTGAATAAGAATAAGCTTAGATACTATATTCGATACTTAGGCCTGGCGCCTGGACAGGGATTACTCATCGGCCATGGAGGCGTAACATCAAAATCGCCTTCTCTGAAAAGCTCATAAAGCCTATCCAAGGCCTGCTTCACGACTTCATATTCTAATGGTCTATCTGGTTTTGCCTCTAAATTGTTCTTTTCATCCAGTTCCTTTTCGGGAATACCAGTCAGGGCTGCAGCAAGTTCAATAGGCAGCTCTCCCAGGTCAATACCGCTTCCTTCGCCTCCATGATCCAGATATACCCATACTATTCGCAGCAGCTTGTGAACATTCGTTTCTTCATTTATTTTCATGATTTCCCTCCTTTAGGAATGTTTTCAAACAATATAAAAATAAAAATAAAAAAAATCAAGACCAATAAAATTGCCCGTTCCCATGAACGGTATATTGGGAATTGTATTACCCGCCCTTTTTCATAGACTGGCTTATGGCATCCCAGGTCTCGAACACGACCAGGATGTTCTCCGGCTTGGCTTCGAGACCGAATTCACACTGGGCGATGACTCCCCCTTCCGCGTAAAGACACCTCCACATTTCATGAACCGCCTGCTCAATATCTTGGCGGGAGCCGTGGGGAAGAAGCTGCTGGCGGTCGATCTCTCCCCAGAAAGTGATCTTTCCCCGAAACCGCCGGCCCAACTCCTCTACTCCCATACAGAAGACCTGGCTGTTGAGAGCATCAAAACCGACTTCAATCATATCACCAATGACATCCGTGATATAGCCGTCCGAATGCATGAAGACGTATTTTCCGTGTTGACGGGCAATCTCGACATAATCCCTGTACATGGGCTTGAAAACCGCACGGAAGATATCCGGCGAAGCGATCATGGCCCGCTGTGTCCCCCAGTCGTCCATCAAAGCCACTCCGTCCACATCGGTCCTGGCCCAGACTTCCACCTCTTTGCAGTAATGACTATGGATTCGCTTCAAAAGCTCGAAGAGATCAGGAGGCTGTTCTATCAGATCGATGAGCGCTTGCTCCATGGTCCGAATGAACTGGAAACGCTCAAAAGGCCTGACAACGGTTCCCATCAGGACAAACTTGTCGCTCTCTTTGCAGAAAGAATTCACGGCTTCCCGGTCAAGATTGAGCGTCGCCTCCGGAGGTTTAAAATCTTCCAGGTCACCCCACCTCTTGACGAGAGGCTCGCGAATAATACCGATCGTCCCGCTCTGACGGTTGTCAAAGATGCAGCCCCATTCATCGACATAGGTTCCGCTGCTGTACCGGTCACCGACCGTCCCCAGGGGTTTTGAGTACACCGCTGGCGCGCTCACGATATCATCCGGAAAATCCCGGCGAAGCTTCTCGATGACCTCTGGATACTTCTTTTCTGCCCAGGGAAGAAGCCAGAGGTGGCGGGGAATCCTTTCAGGGGATTCAAAGGTAAGAGTGCGGCGGATGATTTCACGCGAATCCATGCCCATCATACCTCCTGGCCTTCCGCCGGCTTACCACCAGGGTAAAAGCTGTAGTTCCTCAGGTCGACTGCTTTTCCCGCCTGCGCCCAGGAAAAATTCCCTTCACGGGGAAGGATACCTTTCAGGTAGCAGGAGTAGAGAGCTTCTTCCAGCCCTTTGACCCACTGCCTCTTGCCTTCCTCCCTCTGGACTATGGATTCCGGAAAGGTCACGATCTCAGGCACGGATTCCTGGATGCCGTTCACGCAGAGAGTCTGGGAACGGGCCGCCTTCGGGCCGCAGACGACTGGCTTGGGCTCTCTCACGGATTCCACAGCCTCGAACAATTTTTGAAAAGGATGGTCTTCTTCGGGAGAGCCGTAATGTTTTTCTCGACCTTTGCGGTCCACAGCCACTATCTCATCAGCTTCATCGCCATAAGTGACTGTCGCTTGTTCAAACTCAAAAGAGAACATGGGTCCCCGGTCATGTTCTGTCACATGGGAGGCATAGAACAGAAGCTCCACGCCTTCACGGGTAAAAACACGGCAGGCTACCGAGTCGAAATTCTCGATGGGATATGTCCTGTACAGTTCAGCCTGGACTTCCGCGGGCTGAGCGCTCCTGTCTTTTTTTTCACCCAGAATGTAAAACAGGTTGTGCAGGAAATGGGCCATGGCGTTGTTGGCCGGGCTGTCCAGGATCCATCTCCCTTCCTCGTCTTTTTTCCCGCCTAGCCAGTCGCTTTTGCCGTAGTAATCCTCGTCCCTTGGCCAGAGACAGAGTGTCTTCAGCTGGACTGGCTTCCCAAAACTCCCCTTGAGGATATCGCTTTTCAAGCTCTGGATAGCTCGAGAAAAAGACCACTGGTAGCCGATCATGATCCAGCGATGAGCCTCGTCCGCTGCCCGTATCAACCGGTCTGCTTCCTGCACCGTCGCTCCGAGTGGCTTTTCACAAAAAACATAGCTGCCTTGACCGAGTGCCTCACAGCTCTGGGGAACGTGGTGATGAGTGGGAGAAGAAATGACCACGAGTTCTGCGTTCCGGCCACTCTGGTAAAATTCACTGAGTGAGGGAAGGACCGGGATTCTTCGCTCCTTCAATTCAGGATAGCGCTCGCACCTCTCAGGGAAGGGGTCTATAACTGCCCGGAGCTCAACCTCTTCGGGTGAAAACTCATCCAGGAGAGAAATGAGATGATAAAGACCCATGCCGCTGATCCCGACAAGCGCCGCTGAGATGGGCTGGGGCTGAGTAAGGACTTCATTCTTGTTCATAATCAATCTCTAAATCCATGCATATATGGTACTCTCACAGCTTTCTCTCCATCAAGTCTACTTCGAAAATTCCTCTCGATGCCAGGTCCACAGCCATAGTCTTGACTTCAAAGCCATTGAGGGAAACACCAAAATTCAAGCTTAAACAAGGCACGACACAATGGGTTTCCCTCTTTTTGCCCGTTGGCTCGAAAAGACGGATGAGAAGCCAATCATTCTGTTCTGCCATCTTGATGGCTGATACCTGGACGATATCATCACTCACCATAACCGAAGGCAAAGCCTGTTCACCTGCCCCTGGAGGAAAGTAGAAAAGGGCCAGGGGACTTTCATTCTTGACCAGGGCTTCGCGGTCGATATGGGAGAGACGCTCCGAAGCCTCCCCTCCGTTCATCCAGAAACGGAAGACCCTCTCTCCCTGGTCGATCCTCATCTCGAAGCGGTCCTGAGGCACAAGAGGCTTTCCTTCCTCAACCGGATGGGCGGCATAAGCTGCGGAGCGGAGAAGAGAAGGCCGGAGCTCGCCCTTGGCATAATCGAATCCATGGGTTCCGCTGTTGATAAGCGTCAGGGCGTGTTTGTTGTCGGAAGAAACAAGCTCGACCCATTTCTGGGCCACAAGCTCTTCCCCGTCCCGGGAGAACTCTTCGACTCCGCAGGCTACCTGGCCAATGCATTTGCCATCTTCAAACACCGTGGGAACCGAGAGNTTGAGCATGCGGTCCTTCTCCTGCCAGAGAATCCGTATTTCCACCTCAATTTCACTCCCCTGCTTGGGGATCTTATATCTCTGGCAGAGGGCTGAATGGCCATACTTGAAAAGGGCCTCGACCACTGTCCTGACACTGCCGTCTTCGACAATCCGGACAGGCTCAAGCTCAGGCAGGGATACCCCGGCAAACAGGGCTGCCTCTTTCTTGGACATGAGGACGAAGCTTCCCAGTACATTGCGGAAAGCACGGACTTTCATCCCCCAAGGATCAGGATAATCTTCGATAACCAGGGCTTGGAATGCCCCGGGCAGAAGAAAATCGACACCGTTGACCCGGTATTTTTCCACCAGCCCGGTTTTCTCGCTGATGGAGAGTTCGGCTCTATCAGAGGAGAACTCCAAAGAAGCCTTTTGATGTTTTTTCTTTTCGGAGCCTGGTTTGACCTCTTTCAAGTAGCAGGAGAATCGATTCATCTGGGCAGGTAATAACTCGGCTTGAAAGACAACTCTTTTTCGCTGGTCAACAGAAATATTGCTACTTTCTTTCTCAAGCTGATGAGGGATAGCTTTTCCCCTGCTGTCCTTGACTTCAGGCTGCCAGAAAATTTGGGGATTAAAATTCGGCTCCTGGGGCTGAAGCTCGCAGCAGATTATCTCCCTGACCGGATAAGGATGGGGATTATAGACAAGAATCGGGAGTTCTCCTTCAGCAGCTTTCTTTTCTCCTTTAGCCAGGGTGAAAAACGCTCCAGCTCTCAAACGGGAAAGGATTTCCAGGCCATGGTCCATCCTTTGCAGAGCGTAAGCTTCGACCTGAGGAATGGACGATCCCGGAAGGATGTCGTGGAATTCACAGAACAGGAGGTCTTCCAGGGATTTCCGAAGCTCTTTCCGGGGATAATTCATTGCTCCCAGTATCGAGGCGTGGGCAACCATTTTCTCTGTAAAAAGATACGTATTTTCCAGCTGGCGGTGCTTCTGTTTGACCAGCGCCATGGTCGTATAACAGCCCACAGCCCAGGGATTGAGGTCCTGGGCATGACGGGGAAGCTCTTTAGCGCTCTGGCCTATGGCTTTAAAATAGTCCTCTGGCTGGCTGTGACGTATGTCCCAGCCGGTTTCTTCTGAGATAAGACTCCGGAGCTGGTCAAGGTCCTCCCGGGAAGGGCCGCCGCCGTGGTTCCCAATACCCCAGAGCAGCAGACCTGAACTCTGCTCAGAGTTCTCATCCAGCCACTTCACGACACGCTCCCTGGCTTTTCCTCTCTCGGAGTTGTAGTGGTGTCGGGCGCGATGAGCGATGATCTCCGAGCCATCATAGCCCACCCAGATAAAATCATCTGCTGGGAGGGTCAGATGCTTTTCATCAGGGCGGCAGAAGAGGTAGGATGAATATCCTGCCTTTTTCAATATCTGCACCAGTCCCCTTGTGTGCCCGAAGGGATCGAAATTCACGGCAGTCTTTGGTTCCACGCCGAATTTTTCATGAAAATAGAGTTTCCCCTGCAGGATTTGGCGGATAAAAGACTCCCCGCTTGGGATATTGCAGTCAGGCTGTAGGTACCAGCCGCCGAGGATATGCCATTTTCTCATTTTAACCAGTTTCTGGATGCGGGAAAATAACTCCGGCTCGTACATCTCGACCCATTTATAGAGGACCGCCTCATTGTGGTTGAACACAAATTCTTCGTATTCCTCACATAATCGAGCGGCAGCCCGAAATGTCGAAAGAGCCTCCCCTGCTCCTTCCTCCCATTCCCACAGCCAAACAGGGTCAAGATGGGCGTTACAGATAAGGTGGAGAGTCTTGGCTGACATAATGCCCTCCTTTAATAAATCTGCCGACATAAAGTGAATGAATGGACATAAAGGAAAGTTTGAATCTGGACTTGGAGAAAAATCTAGCTGAAGAGCTCATATCCTTGAATATAATATTAAGTATCGGCATATTTTATGAATAATCCAGTTCTGATATCATCCGGGTAGTATGGCTTCTATCCAGAGCTCGCCTTTGGAATAGCTGATAAAGGCTTCTTTATCAGAACATTCTGCTATTGTTCCTTTGGACCGGAAACCAGGGGGTTCTCCTTTCGAAGCCTTTTTGATTTCCAGGTTGACTCTCCCCTTTCTGAGCGGAAACAGAGCTTTGATCCTTTTTATCCCGGGAAGAAGCCTCGGCCTTATCCTGAGATAGGCCGCCTCAGGCTGAATCCCGATGATATGATGGACGAACAGGATGAGCATCTCCGCCCAGGTCCATGGTGTTATCCCCACTTGAGGAAAAGGAGGAGCGAACCGTGGACCGTAAAACTCGAACCAGGAACCTGCCCGGCCGCCGGGAAGAGATTCCAGCCAGCTCAGCACCCGCCAGACTTTCTTATAATCCCCTGCTTCCAGATAGGCGCGGGCAATAAACAGCGAAGGAAAGGGCCAGGGACCGGGAGAGTCAGGCTCAGAACTCAGATGGTAGCGACCGTAGCCTCCGCCTTTCCAGCCTTGGTTCCAGAGGCCCTCCAGGCTGGCCAGCGTCGACGAGACCAGCGGGGAATCGGGAGAAATAAACCCGAAGGCAATGGGCAGAGAAGCCGAAGCATCCGGGTTAAGAAGATGCCTGCCCAAGGAAGACAGAGGAACTCCCTCAGGAAGATGGGCTTCGGCTGAAGGTTCTGCAGACTCCTGGACTGTGCCGTCGATCTTGCGTCTTTTAATGAATCCACGCCCGTCAACCAGCCTGTACTGCCTATGATGGAGCAGGGAGTGTCTCAGCCACTCCGCTCTCCTCTCCCACCGATCTGCCTCAGCTTCATGGGGGATCAAGCGGGCAAGCTCAGCCGCAGAAGACAATCCCAGAGAAGCCCACAATTGATGGGCCAATTCCATCCCTTCCTCGATACCATGCGCCTTATGCCTTTCCCAGTATTCTCTCCGGTTGACCAAAAGACCTGAGGGCTGATGCCGAAACACATCTTTCAAGGGGAACTCAGCCGCAGCCTTGACCTTATCCCAATTCTTCTTGATAATCTCCTGGTCACCGGACCACAGGACATAATTTTTTAGGGCGTAAAGCAGCACTCCGTTCTGGTCAAGCTCGACCTCATCCGGATGACGCTTTTCGCTGGAATCGATGGTGTCTCCCTCATCGGTCACAAATTCCTCAATCAGCCTGTTCAGTATCACACGGGCAAGCTCGTGATGACCTGATACTGTCAGTCCCACAGCCACCATCGCCTGATCGCGCACCCATTCCCGGTTGTACTGCCAGATGCTGCCGTCCATCTTCCCTGCATCTGAAACCACAGCAGGCAGCTGGACACGAGAGGCATTGAAGTAATGGTCGAGAAGAGGCAGGCCAAAGGAAACAGTAGCTGTTTTTTCCCAGAAGTCCAGCGCTTCCTGGCTCGGTCCACACCTCGAGCCAGAATCCAGCTTGACCTGAGCCCCTGAGCTGTCCAGAGTGTACCGGAAGCAGAGTGTCGTTTCTTCTTGTGAACCAAGCCTGAATTCATGCTCAATGGTTTTATCAAGGACTCCTGTTTCGAGTCTGGCCAGAATTTCGCCCTTTTTCAAATTTCTGATCGTCACTTCCCGGAAGAGCACGGGCTGGAACCTATCGGGACAATAGAGGTGTTCGGTAACATGGAAATCACGGGTCTTCCACTGCACTCTGACCGCAGGCAAAGGGTATTCAGTCAGCCAGTCAACATCAACGTTTTTGGCTCGAGGGATGTGAAATGAACTTCCGGAATGAATCCGGACCATCGTCTTCTCCAGGCCGGAATCAGGGTCAAAGGTCAGGGCTTCTCTTTTTTTCCTCAGATACTCGGGATTCATGATCAGCAATCCGATTGGAGTTCCTTCTCCTCCGGGAGCAAACTGGACCGCTCCCTGGATGCGGCCGTTTCCGAAGAAGAAATAGGATACAGCCTTTAACCTGGTCCGGACATCCGGATGTCCCTTTGACGGGTCATCATCATAAAAATGTTCCTGGACTTCTATCATTGATAACGGCTCAGCCTCCCGCGTTTCAGCTGGGAATCCAGATTTTCCTGGCCACGATAACTTCCGAACTGCTGGGGAGCTGAAGCGGGACCTTTGTTTTCGTGTAAAAAATAAGCCCTTTGTATCCCGTCAGATACTGATAAGTCTTTTTCCGGAAACCGCTTGTGGCCAGCACCACTACGGGTTTCTCCACTCTTGATACGACTGTGAAAAAATCATTCGGCTCCAGGCTTACGATTGCGCCGGATGCCTTGATGGCTTGGGCGATCACAGCCGCAGCAACAGCCGCAGTTGCCATAGGGCCTCACCTCCTTCAATAATTGGGGACAGTCCCCAGTTTTCATATTTTTTCCGCTCCATTATATCCGTCTATATGCGAGTCTTCAAATGGAATATCCAGACAGAGTTCAAATGATTATAAATCAAATTCGTCTCTCATGATCATCACAAAAGGACTGCAAACTCCAGAAAAGATGTTCTTCTCACAAACCGATCTCTCTTGACAAAGAGGCGATAAATATTTATCTTTTTGATAAGAAGAGGTTTTGGGTAAAACTTTATTAAGGCAAAGGGTGTTCTGGTTCCAAAAAAACGCTGACGGATCGAAACATCATTTAACCTGAACAATGACTGGAGAAGAAGCAATACGCCCCCATAAATAGTGGATTGACTTCAAGGATGGGCTGGACTGAGAACAGGACAGGTTCTCGAGGAATGGACAATTTTTATTCTATATATTAGAATATAAACAGCGACTTAGAGAAAAAAACAGGCAAATGCGAAAACTCTCGATAATCCTCATACTTGCGTTCATTCTCTTAAACATCTCTGTTCTTTTCGCAGATGAAGATAAAGACTCTCTCAGCGTCTGGCCGACTAACGGAAAAAAGCTCTTTTTAAACGAAAAAATTGATCTTCTGTTGGTTTATTTTCCGTACGCCATAAACACCACAGATAGTCAGGAATCCAACGGAAACGGCAGTTCAATCTTAGATGACTATTCTCATAGAGTCAGAGAATCAATCATCCAATTCAGTCTGGCCTACTATCAGGCCTCTCTTTTCTCGCTAAAAACCCCGCAGGCGCTAATGCGAAAACATCAAATCAAGAAGAATTACCTCAGGCCAGCTTTAGAGATCACTTCCATCAACATGACTCTGTGGGGCTTCAATAGATTCGTCATGAATGAGGATTGGGCCAATGTCACCCTTGATACCATCTTAGAAAACCTTAAGATTGGCCCTGCCTGGGACATCGACACCTATATAACCAACCATCTCGGACATCCTTTTCATGGAGCATTCCATTATTCCATTGCCAGGGACAACGGCCTGAACTTCCTGGAATCCACTCTTTTTTCTACCTTTGGCAGTTTCACCTGGGAATACTTTTTCGAATCAATCCGGCCGTCGACAAATGACCTTATTCTCAACACACTGGGAGGAATAACCCTGGGTGAGCTAATGTACCGGACAGCAGGGCTGTTTATTGATGAGAGTTCTGTCGGTATCGAGAGAGCCATTCGAGAATTTCTGGCCTTAATTGTCAATCCGGGATATGTTCATCGTTTCATCTCAGGAAAAGCTTTTAGAATGGGATACCCGCCCGAAGAGCGTTTTTACAGCCTTAAATTACCGGTCGGCGCCTATGGAACATCCATGGATAATGCCTGGTTTGTTGTCGCTGCCAACCTGGAATACAACGACTACCTCAAAAAAGACCTGACTCAACTCAATCCCTACGAGTGGTTCTCTCTGGACTTCAGACTGGGCTTTCAGGATTACAGAGCCCGAGACCAAGAAATCTTCTCGACAGGAATCCTTGCCGGACGAAGAGTAAAGAACGGCGTTGCAGGTCTTTTCGGGGTTTTTGACTACATCAACTCCCATATTATGGACAGGATGTCTGCTATTGGAGTGGGCCCTGGCATATTTGTTGTTACTGATCTCGATTCTGACTACTACCTGAACACCACAGGAATGCTAACTCTGATACTCGGAGGTTCCAGCCCTTCGATAGACGGAAGTAACGGTCATTTCGGGACAAAACTCGATGATCCTTATTATTTTGGCCCAGGCATGCTGGGGAGAGTCAAGTTCGAACTGGGGAAAAAAGGTCTGGGCAGCATTCATACAGGCTATTCCCAGTACTGGGTGCATTCCATATTCACCAGCGCCAACGAATTCCTGGGGATCCTGACACTTAAGCTCAATTGTGAAGTCACTGACTGGTCACAGATCAGCCTAGGGTATGATTATTACCTGAGACATGCCACCCTTTACGATGAGCGGTACAGCGGAGCCAAGCCTGCTGTCCGCGCCCTCTACATTCTCAAATTTTAATTTTGGGGTCAGGCTTCCAAAACTTCAATAATTCAAGAAACGAGCTCATCCATATTCATACTTTTCTTGGAGAACAAGAATTAAATCTCGAATCTTGATTTTTTGACAAGTCCTCCTCCACAAGTTACTGAAGTTTTGGAAGCCTGACCTAAAATAATTTACTGGTTCTCTTCCAGAAAGTGTAGCTGGAATACACGGGAATGGAAGAAGCGACCTTGAAGATTTAGCCTTACCGATCCGTCCACCGAGGGAAGCCGATGAAATCGGCCGCCGAGTATGTTTGAGCACGTGAGGATCATTCTGATGAAAAATGGGAGAGTACGGACATCCGTTTGGAAGTGACAGCCTTGAGTGCGGAGTTACGCAGGCGCCAAGGAGGACGGGGAGGAAATGGCGTTAAAAATCTGAAGGGAGCGATGCCATTTCCGTGTATTCTATCCATTAAATTATCTGCGCAAAACGGAAGAGAACCTTTTCACTTAGCAGACTTTCTTGAACCGAAGAAACGAGAGATAGCCGATGAGGATCAGGAAATTCACAGTGATCACGGACCAGGACATGAATTTCGCGTAAAGCTCTCTGCCCATGATATCGAACAGAGAAAAGGTGATGATCAAAAAATTGACAACTAACACGCCTCGCCAGAGCCTGGAGAACCGGGAGAAGTTCTGGAGAATGAGCATCACTCCCGGGACAGAGACGAGAAGCGTGTAATCCCACCCCAGAGGAGATACCAGAGGAATAAGGATAAGGAGAATGGAGCATTCCAGGACCGGAGCCCGGACTGCATCTCGTCCCGTCAGAATAACAGCCAGAACCAGGAAAGCAAGGAGAACAATCATCCCCCCTCCCAGGATCAATGAAAGGCTCTGGTTGCCCGTCCATTTCATGAAAAGAGCCATTATGGAGATGTTGTCCTGGGAAGTGAATAAATGCGGGGTCGTCCGGGAAAGCTGCGAGGCCCAATCCTTGAAAACGGTGAGATACTGGTGGAATCCATAAAAGAATGAGGTGGCCAAAAGAGAAAATATCAATACACCCAGCCCGCTCGAAAGAGCTCTCCACTTTTTTTTCACGATGAAATAGGGAAGAAAGATCAGAGAATGGGGTTTCAAGGCCACAGCCAGTCCCCAGAGAGCTCCAGCGCCGAATTCTTTTGACCTGAGCTTCTCCTCTCTTTCCGAGGTCATCAGCCAGACCATGAAGAGCAAGACCATTCCGACAACCGCATTGATCTGGCCCAGTTGAAGCTCCCTCAGAAGAAACTTGGCCAGGATCAAAGGCGTCAGGACAAGCAGGTATTTCGGCTTGCCTTCTTCCTCAGGAATAAGCTGATAAGAGATATAGACCAGNGAGAATATGCTAAAGGCAACAAGATAAAACCAGATGGNTTTGGCCAGCCACAGGGGAAGAAGCGAGAGAGGAAGATAGAAAAGAGCGGAGCTGGGAAGGTACTTGAAGATATAATGCCCGTCCCCTCTCTGGTAGAGGGTTTCTCCGGCCATAAGCCTCTTTCCGGCGGTGTAATTCACCTCGAAATCCCTCATGTGCTCCTGCGCTTTGAATATAAACCCCAAAAGAAGGAAGATGAAGGCAAGAAGAATGAAAAGAAATATCCTCTGTCTTGGCTTCATCATGGCTTCATCAGGTCTGCGGCATCTATTTGAGGGGCGAGGTCGTTTTCGATTATCATCAGGGTTTGAGCTGGGCGATCAGCCCCTTCACTTCTTTGTAGACTTTGTCGACGGTTATGACTTTCAAGCATCTGTTGTCAGTGCACGGGGATTTCCTGTGATTGAACGCCGAGAGGCAGGGGCTACAGCTGTAACCGGAGTAAAACACGCGGCAATTTTTTCCCAAAGGCCCGTAGAGCCCCGGGCTCTCGGGACCAAAGAAGGCAAATGTCTTGATATCCGTCATCACCGAGAAGTGCACCGGACCGCTGTCGTTGGTGATCAGAATGTCGGCGAGATGGTAAAGGTCGATCAGCTCAAAGAAAGTGGTCTTCCCGGCCAGATTCAGGCATCTCTTCGAACCCACAGCTTCACACAGGCGATCCCCATGCTCTTTTTCCGACCTCACGCCGGTGATGAGGATGAATACTCCTTCATCCTGGAGCAACCGCTTGGCCAGCTCGATATAGTTCTCCAGCGGCCATCTCCTGACTTGAATGATATCGCTGACATTCGGGTTGAGCAGCACGATCTTCTTACCCGAGGTCAGATCTTCATTCTCTTCCTGGAGCTTCTTCAGAATCCTCATTCCCGAATCTTGGGTTGCCTGAATTCTGGGAATAACGATGTCCTCTTCCAAGAGAGATCTTTTCGTCAAGGGAGCGTCCTGCGAAGATGAACGCAGAGCATAAATCAGGTTGAGCAGGTTCTGGGACATATGGATATGGGGATTGAAGGCCACTTTATGGGTTAGAAAGTCTCCCCTGTACAATCCTTCGTTGTGGTAGTTGAAATAACCCACCCTGTTCTTGGCTCCGCTCAAATAGCCCAGGATGGCCGTAAACCTGGCGAAAAGCTCCATATCCAGAGCCAGGCTTATTTTCTGCCTCCTGATCTTCCGTATCGCGCTGAGGGAAGAGAAGAAAAAACTAAAGAAATTGCGGCTGCTGACGGCAATGATATTCTCTTCAGGAATGATCCCCAGGATATCCACGGCGTACCGGTTCTCTTGGAAAGTCAGGAAATAAAGCTCCGCTTTAGCAAACAGCTCCTTTGTCTTTTTGAAAAGAGAATAGGCCAGGACCATGCTTCCCATCTCGGAGAGCTCGATAAAAAGGATTTTCTCAGGATCCCGGATAAGCCTTGGCTTGCTGAATATTCTTCTCAATCCATGAACGCAGGAAAGAAAAAAACAGAGAGGAATGCCGATCTTGCGGTCGACCGACCTCATGAAACCAACGTTCATCCTGATATCTTCGCCTTGCTTCTATTCCTCAATCCCAAAATCTCTTATCCTCAACGTTCAGCGCTGGACCCGCCCGGAGGTCACCCCGGCAGCCACTCTTTCCACTTCCTCCTCGCTGGCCAGGTTAAAGTCACCGTATATCGAATGCTTGAGACAGGCAGCAGCCACGCCAAAATAGAGAGCCTGCTGGTCAGTCCTTCCCTTCAAGAGGCTGAAGATAACACCAGCTGCAAAAGCATCGCCGGTTCCCACCCGGTCCACGATCCAGACACGGTGCTTGGGACTCTTGTAAAAATTCTTGCCGTTGAACAGACAGGCTGACCAGATGTTCTCAGAGGCGGAGATGCTCTGACGAAGGGAGACCGCCACTTTTTTGAAGCCGAAGCGCTTGACCAATTCTTTGGCGATTTCTCGATAATCCTCGATATCCAGCTTTCCCGCCACCACATCCGTTTTCCTGGGCCTGAGGCCGAAAACACGAGTGGGGTCTTCCTCATTGGCGAAAAGAATATCCACGTAGGCCATGAGTCCTGTCATCACTTCTCCCGCCTTTGCTTCGCTCCAGAGCTTCCGGCGAAAATTCAGGTCCGCGCTGACAGTAATCCTCTTTTTTCTGGCGACTTCCAGGCCCTTGCGCAGACTGGCAGCGGCCGAATCGCTCAGAGCGGGAGTAATCCCTGTCCAGTGAAACCAGTGGCTGTTCTCCAGTATCCGCTCCCAGTCCAGGTCAGCCGGTCGGATTTCCGAGAATGCCGAATTTGCCCGGTCGTAGATGACCTTCGAGGGCCGGGGCCCGGAGCCGTGCTCCAGGTAATAGATCCCGATCCGCTTTCCTTTACGGATTATGAAGTGCGTATCCACTCCGTTCTGCCTCAGGACATCCAGGGCGTTGGCGCCCAGGTCATTCTCGGGCAGCGCGGTCACAAAAGCAGCCTCGAGCCCGAAGCGGGCAAGAGAGACAGTCACATTGGCTTCAGCCCCGCCAAAGCGCAAATCCAGATTCTGCGCCTGCTGAAGGCGAACTCCCGGAGGCGAAGATAGGCGGACCATCAGTTCTCCGAAGGTAACCACTCTAGGGGCTTGCGTTTTCTCCATTTTTTTGGCTCTCACCTGTTTTTCAGGTTGGGGAGGCTCGCTCTTGAGCGTTTCCTTCCATTTCTCGGTCTCTTTCTTCATCAGCTCAGGCTGAGCAAGATGTTTGGTCAGAGCCGAAGCACAGAAGATGCCTTGAGGATCTTTTTTGACCGCCTCCCTCAAGGTATCAAGGGTAACACCCCCGGTGTAAACAACCGCTAGACCCTTATAAGGACCCTTCCAGGACTGAAACAAATCGATGTTGGAGACCTCCCCGGCGAAAGCCGGAAAAAGCTTGTAGACCCATTGATAAGGATATTTCAGCTGAAGTTCTCCCAAAGAGCAGCCGTAGCTCTCTGCTTTCTGGACCAGCTGCTTTCCCACGTCTGACAGGCCGCCGGGAATACACATGATGTCATTCTCCACACAAATCTTGACCACGTCGGGGATATAATCCGCCGAGATTACGCCGGCTGCCCCGGCTTTTATGGCCGATTCTGCCTGCTGAGGTGTCATCACGGTCCCGGCCAGAACCAGAGCCTCTGGGAATTTCTTGAGAATCGCTTTCAGGCCATCGACGGCGAATTCCGAGCGGAAAGCGATCTCCAGAACGACACCGAATGGACGGAGTATCTCATAGGCTCTCAGGCATTCATTTTTACTCTTGGGTGTCAGAAGAGCGATCAATCGACTCTTCTGCATTTTTTTGAAAACCTGCGCCGATTTTTTCATATCTTTCTCCGCGTGTTTCCTCAAACTCTCTGAAATGAGAGCGCCTTTCATAAATGCGGGATATTCATCCCGCCGCTGACCTCGACAACCAGGCCTGTTGAATAGCCGAAATATCCCTTGGCCAGAGCGGCGACCGCTTTCCCCACATCTTCCGGTAAGCCCCACCGCTTCTGGGGAATAAGTCCTCCGGCGATAAGCTTGTCATACTTCTCCTTCACAGGCGCGGTCATGTCCGTCTGAATGATCCCGGGACGCACCTCATAGACATTGATGCCATACTCAGAAAGCCTGTCCGCAAACACTCGAGCTGCCTGGCTTAAGGCGGCTTTGGAGACACAGTATTCGGCTCTCGCGGGAGACGAGACAGAAGCGGATATGGAAGAGATGAAGATAATACAAGGTCTGGAATCCGGATTCTCCTCGACCTGTTTGATCATCTGCTTGGCGATTTTTTGGGTGAGAAAAAACGGACCTCTGGCATTGATAGCTTGAAGCCTGTCATAGCTTTCCGGAGTGGTCTCCAGGATATCCACCCTTCGTTCAGGGGCCACTCCCGCATTATTCACCAGCACATCGATCTTTCCATGCGTCTCCAGAGCTTGCCGCAGTATTTTCTCCTGGTCTTCCAGCGAAGAAACATCCCCTTGAAAAGCTGAAAAAGAAGCTCCCAGCTCCTCGACCCGCTCTTTGACCTCAAAGAGCCCGGATTGTTTATTATCAGGCTCATGGATGATATCCATCCCCACTATATCGAACCTTTCACGGGCTAGGGCGATGGAGATCCCGCGGCCGATGCCCCGGCCTGCACCTGTCACCAGAGCTACGGTTTTATCTTTAACCATGATGTCTCCTCAAGGATTTGATTGAATGGCCGATACACCGCAATCCTGATCGAAGCCTTAATGTGCTGATAGGATAACAAAAAGGCAACCTAAGGGCAAGACAACCGCGGATCCCGTTAAAACCGGATATCCGAGCCCTCAGTGTCTTTGGCCTTCACCCGCCTCGGCTCTTTCGGAAACCCAGAAACAGGGGAACTGCAAAGATAAACATAAGTATCCCGCCTGTGACTATCTGTCCAAGATGAACCATTGAGTAACTGAAAATAACGAGCGAAGTCAGGTTGACCTGAACAAAAATTCTCATCGCTTTGTGTTTGGCTATACCATTCGCGATGAAAGGTGAATATTTCTTATACAGATCAACACACTCGCAACCAAGTTTGTGGGGCATAAGGTATTTGTCCCTGAAATCCCGAATGGTCTTCACATGAGGATGCAGGGGTGAGCCGTAGGCGGCTGTGGCAATGAAGCACAGCCCGCCGCCCCCGCCATCTCCATCGCCGTCATCGGGAGCCTCAACAAAATTGGCTGTTACGGTTTTAATGTCGTCCATGGTGATGACAATGGGATTGGTCGTTCCCGAGGCGTCACCGCTCCAGCTGCTGAAATCGTACCCAGTATCGGGAATGGCTGTGATTCCAACCTGGGTGCCGCTGTAAATGGAATAGGTGTCTGGAGCGGGATCCGTTGTTCCTCCGGAAGAAGCGGAGATCGTCAGGTCGAACATCGGACCTCCGCAGACAGTCCTGGCAGTCACAGATGTCGTTTGAGGGGATACGGATGTGGTATCAGGTGTAACCCCGACCAGGTCTTGAGGCGTGACAGATGTTGCTGCCGCGGATACGGAGGTAGCAGAAGGCGAAGCTGTGGAGGCATCGTTGATTCCGCAGGCTGTGTCGATATCTCCATCCGACTGAAGTTTTAGAATCAGCCAGTCATAGTCACTATCGGAAAGAGGATGGAATGAATTGCTGTCACCTGAAAAAACATATCCGCCGTCGCTCGTCTGCCGGATTCCCTGGCCGAAATCATTCTCAGCTCCTCCGTATGTGTTCTGCCACTCCACAACCCCGCTTGAGTCAAGCTTCAAAGCCCAAAAGTCAGCAGCACCCGCACCAAACGAGTAAGTTATCCCGCCGATGATATATCCGCCGTCACTGGTTTGTTGAATTGAAGAATAAAAAACATATTCATTAACACTCCCTCCATACGTTTTCTGCCAATCCACAGCCCCGGTTGAATCAAGCTTTAAAGCCCAGATATCATAGTTACCCGCACCAAACGAATCTGTGAAGCCAGCGACTATATATCCCCCATCGCCTGTCTGCTGAATGGAATAAGCGTATTCATCACCAGTTCCTCCGTATGTGTTCTGCCAGTCGATACTTCCAACTGAATCAAGTTTTACTACCCAGAAATCACTGCCGCCCGCACCGAATGAATCTGTATCACCGGCGACTATATATCCCCCGTCGCTCGTCGGTTGGATGGAAGAAGCATAATCATCTCCGGTCCCTCCCTGGATATTCCCCCAGTTGATATTCCCATCTGAATCCAGTTTCAGGATCCAGGCATCATAGCCTCCCGCACCGAATGAATCTGTATCACCGGCAACTACATATCCCCCGTCGCTCGTCGGTTGGATGCAATTCGCGAAATCCTTACCAGTTCCTCCATACGTGTTCTGCCAGTCGATATTCCCGGTTGAATCCAGTTTCAGGATCCAGGCATCATAGTCACCCGCACCGAATGAATCTGTATCACCGGCGACTATATATCCCCCGTCGCTCGTCGGCTGGATGCAGTTCGCATAATCATCTCCACTGCCGCCGTAAGTGCACTGCCACTCCACGAGCCCTTCTGAGTCGAGCTTTAAGACCCAAAAATCACTCCCGCCAGCACCGAATGAGTCGCTCCTGCCGGCAGCAATATACCCTCCATCACTAGTCTGGCAAACGAAAAACGGCCACTCATCCTCCCAGGCGTCGCCATATGTCCTTGCCCACTGGGAAAAAAGCGGCATACAAGATAAAAAAACCAAAAAACACAGAAATACGGTTAAGATTCGTTTCTTACCCATTGAATTGCACCCTTTCCTATGGTGATAAGTTTGGTATAAATCTTCAGATTTTTTCAAGAAAGCCAACCAAACAGGGGATTTGGCTACCGGATGAAAATCTTTTTTTCTCCTTTTTATTCTCCATCTCTTTGCTCACAATTATTTTGCTCTTCCTGTCTCTGACAAAAATCGAAATGACCCTGTTTGAGCCTTGATAACTGTCGGTATTGGTCCCCTTTTTTTCTTTAACCTCTAAATCCACAAAATAAACATGCCCTGGCTCAACAGTGAACTCCAGCACGACCTGCCCTTCAAACGAAACAGTCCACCAGGTCACTCCGCTAGTGGGTATGGCTTTAGCGCTATTTGTTCTCCCGACAACTTTAATCGTGTGCATGCCCGGAAGCAGCTCAACAAAGTTAAAATCCCCTGAGTAGCCAGCTGCATCTTTTATCTCCTTAACAGCCCGCCCGTCGACCTCTGCGATCTCCAATGCTCGTGCTTCCGTCGCCCTCGACAGATATCCCACTTCATCCTTAGGCAAAGCCGGACCATCATAAGCCCTTAAATTATTGGTTCGGAGAAGGGTGGCCATCTTGTACTGACTGCAGCACCAGACAGCCAAAAATAACAAAACCAGGAGAATCGATTTTAAGAAGACTGATTTTGTCAAAAAAATCTCTACTTTGTCCTCATCCCTTTTCTTATCTTCATCCACATTTTTATCTTACTGCATTGAGATGATAATGTGTAGTCTTAGAAAAAGCATTATCCTTTATTATTAGAAAATCTGTCATCATCCGCCTCTTTTCAGGCCCCATATACAAAATGATTCTTCTGTGCAGGCAACAAAATCTCTCCCCTGGGGGCAGACAAAACTAGGAGGATGGATTATCGAGAAATAAGCCGAGGCTTCATTGGTTCAACTGAAATTCAAGAGCTGTCTTACTCAGATACTTTGTAAATATAAAACCGCATAGTCCTGGATTGGTCAACAATATAGATCTTGTCATCTATAATTCTCATATCATCACAGAAATGCGTGAGGGGAAAGCTTTCCAGAAAAGTACCTTTACTGTCGAGCACATC
>JGI2172J19969_10000191_pt1 | contig 24914 bp, 23 predicted proteins | sample DeeMarSWOR230_32_FD_19969 | JGI IMG/M metagenome (IMG submission 19969)
CGAATTCATCCCAGCGTAAAGGGAAGGCTAGTTGACACTTGCGGAACCGGAGGAGACAAGATTAAAACCTTCAACATCAGCACCACCGCGGCTTTTGTCGTTGCTGGAGCAGATGTTGTAGTGGCTAAGCATGGAAACAGATCAGTCACCAGCAAATGCGGCAGCGCCGATGTTCTAGAGAAGCTGGGGCTTAACCTTAACATGACCCCTAATGCTGTTGAGAAGGCTATCGAGAATGTTGGGGTGGGTTTCATGTTTGCTCCTGCTTTTCATCCAGCCATGAAATATGCTATTGGCCCAAGAAGAGAGCTGGGAATCAGAACCGTATTCAATGTTCTTGGTCCTCTGACAAACCCGGCGGATGCCAATGCCCAACTGTTGGGAGTTTATGATCCTAGATTAACAGAGCCTCTAGCATATTCTCTGAAGAATCTTGGTTGCGAAGAAGCGATGGTTGTCCATGGCTTAGATGGGTTAGATGAGATATCCACCATTGGAAAGACAGTTATTTCATGGCTAAGAGAGGACAAGGTTACAACAAGGGAGATGGTTCCAAAAGATTTCGGCGTCAAACTAGCGAAAATAGAAGAGATCAAAGGAACCACGCCGGATGAAAGCGCAGGAATTACCTTCAAAATCTTGTATGGCTGCTGTGACGCTAATGATCCGCGAAGGGAAATTGTGCAAGTCAACGGAGCTGCAGCTATTATCGCAGCGGGCAAAGCTGAAGATTTTGGTTATGGAATAGAAGTAGCTCATGAATCAATTGAAAGTGGCGCCGCCTACAGGAAACTCAGGGAACTAATCAAATTCTCCCATGGAGACCTATCAAAGCTTGAACAGTTGGAAACTGAACATGCCTGATTTCCTCGATATACTAGCACGGGATGCCAAAGAAACCGTCACTGAGGGTTACTATAAAGTTTCAACTCAGGACACATTCTCTTCCGTTAGCCTCAGAAAGGCGATTATTGAAAGCAAGAAAAACGCTGTGATCACGGAGGTTAAAGCCGCATCACCATCCAGAGGAACCATCAAAACTAACTTTGATCCAGAGAAGGTTGCAGGAGCCATGGAAAAAGGCGGAGCAACAGGAATATCAGTTCTGACAGAGCCAAAACATTTCAGCGGCTCTCTTAGTTACCTAGCAAAAGTCAGAAAGGCAGTGAAGCTTCCGATCCTCATGAAAGACATAATCATCAACCCGCTACAGCTTGAAACTGCTTCAAGAATCGGCGCCAACGCTGTTCTTCTGATAGAAGCCCTTTTCGAACGGGAATACTGCGAATGTGACATCGATGAAATGATCTTGAAGGCGCATGCAAAAAATCTTGAGGTCTTGCTGGAAACCCACAACGAAAACGAGTTCCAATCCGCCATCAACAGCGACGCAGATCTGATTGGAATCAACAATCGAGACCTCAGAACGCTTAAAGTTGACATTAAGATAACGGAGAGAATCCTGAAAAGATGTGTCACCCACGAAAAGATCGTTGTTAGTGAAAGCGGAGTGATGACCCCTGCAGACCTTCTTTTTCTCCGCAGATGTGGTGCTCAAGCTTTTTTAATTGGGTCAGCGATCATGATGGCGGGCAACATCGAAAAAAAGGTTAAGGAGTTTGTTACTGCCCATTGAGAAGCGTCAGAGTAAAAATTTGCGGAATAACAAGAGAAGAGGACTTAGCTGCTGCTGTGGCTGCCGGAGCGGATGCTGTCGGGTTTCTTGTAGGTGTTCCCTCATCGCCCAGAAATCTGACGTTAGAAAGGGCTGAGAGGCTGCTGCGACAGGTGCCAATCTTCGTTGACAGTGTGGTGGTTACGGCGCCTCAGAGCATCAATGGGCTTGTTAAAATCTGTGAAGGGTTAAAGCCGACAGCCATCCAGATTCATGGAAAAAAGAATTTTGTTGCTTCAGAAATTCGTGATANGATAAAAGATAGCCGTCTGATAAAAACAATTTATGTGAAAGCATCCAGTCTGAGCGAAACAGTAATAGAGGATTTGAAAACTTTTGACGCTGTCCTTTTGGACTCCTTCACTAAGGGGCAATATGGTGGAACAGGCAGGGTTCATGACTGGACGTTAAGCAGACAAATCAAGGAAGCTGTTGCACCCCTTCCAGTAATCTTGGCAGGAGGATTGAAGCCTGAAAACGTCAAAGAAGCCATCCTCACTGTTCAACCCTACGCAGTCGATGTTGCTAGTGGCGTTGAATTGCGACCAGCAGTTAAGGATCATGAGAAGATTCGGGTTTTTGTTGAAAATGCAAAGAAGATTAAGTTACCTAACAATTGAGCAGGTGTGTTAATGTGAAAAAGGGAAAGTTCGGGAAGTATGGCGGGCAGTATGTAAACGAGGTTTTGATGCCGATTCTCATCGAGTTGGAAGCAGCTTTTGAAAAGCATTATCCAACAGTTGAATTCCAAGAGAAGCTTAACGGATTATTGAGAGATTATGCTGGAAGACCGACACCTCTCTATTACGCGGAGAACTTCAGCAAGCTCGTCGGATGCAAAGTTTACCTCAAAAGGGAAGATTTAGTGTGTGGAGGTTCGCATAAACTCAACAACACTTTAGGTCAGGCGCTTTTGACGAAGGAAATGGGAAAGTCACGTTTGATCACAGAGACTGCAGCAGGGCAGCATGGACTTGCAACAGCTATGGCAGGCAATGTGTGCGAGTTAGAGACAGAGGTCTTCATGGGTGTGAAGGACATTAAGAGGCAGGCAAGCAACGTAAAACGGATGAAACTGTTAGGAGCAAAAGTAACTCCTGTCGACATCGGGATGGGAGTTCTAAAGGATGCTGTTTCTGATACTTTAAGGAAATGGACCGCCTGTTCACAAACTACCCATTATCTTATGGGATCAACTGTGGGTCCCCATCCATTTCCGGAGATTGTTGCAACATTTCAGAGTGTAATCGGAAAGGAGATCAAAGAGCAGATACTAGAAAAAGAGGGCAGATTGCCAGATATGATGGTGGCTTGCGGCAGCGGAGGAAGCAACGCTCTGGGGGCTTTCAGACCATTCATTGAAGATAAAGACGTCAAGCTCATCTTTGTTGAGGGGGGAGGCGAAAGCCTAGAATCCGATAACAATGCTGCTGCTTTCCAGATAGGGAAGCCCGGGATTCTGCATGGCGCCCTAATGCAAGTTCTGCAGGACGAAAATGGGCAGATAAAGCCGTCAAAGACAAGGGCTGCGGGTCTCAACTATCCTGGAAGAGGTCCAGAAATATCATTTCTGGCTGAAAGCGGAAGGATGGAAGCCCATTACGCCTTTGATAAGCAGGTTTTTGAGGCAGTGAAAGTCATGTGCAGAACTGAGGGCTTGATACCTGCTCTTGAAACCGCCCACGCTATCGCATACATGGTGAATCACAGGGAAGACTTTGACGAAGAGGAGCTTGTTGTTCTGAACTATTCTGGAAGAGGCGACAAGGACCTAGAAGCCATTATGAGGTATCTCCATGAATCTTGAAGACAAATTCCAAGAACTGAAAAATAGAGGAGAGGGAGCTCACATGCCCCACGTTTACTTTGGGGACCCCCACGAAGAGTTTTCCCTAAGGCTGATCGAAACACTGGCTGAAAACGGCGCAGACATCCTCGAGTTCGGAATCCCATTCTCTGACCCAACCGCGGATGGACCAACCTTTCAGGCAGTATGCGAGAGGGCGCTGGAGAACGGCATGACTCCCGCCAAGTGCATTCAAGGTATAAGGAAGCTGAGAGACAGGGGGGTGGAAAATCCGATTGTGGTAACGACTTACTATAACATCCCTTACGTTGCTGGTGTAGGAAACTTCCTGAACAGAATACGGGAAGCGGGGGCTCAAGCAATAATTGTTCCTAACGTTCCGGTTGAAGAGGCGGATGTTCTGTTGGCTGAAGGAAAACGAAGCGACATACACATCATATTCCAGATAGCCCCAACAACAACCGAGAACAGGCTGAAGAAGATCACGGACATAGCATCAGGCTTCCTTTACGTCATAAACGTTGAAGGCGTCACAGGAGCACGAGAGAGCCTAGCTGACTCCACTCTGAAACTGGTCAAAAGAGTTAGACAACACACGGATATGCCTCTGCTGGCAGGCTTCGGCATCTCAAACAGGCAGCAAGCCTCAAATGTGGTTGCAGCCGGAGCTGACGGCGCAATAGCAGGAAGCTGCTACGCTAAGATTTACGAGAAGAATCTGGAAAAGCCTGAGGAAACATTGCCGCAGATTGCCCATTTGGTAGGGCAAATAAAACAGGGATGCATAGAAGGGTATAGGCGGCGATAAAGGAACTCATATGCGGTTTAATTGGTGAATGTCTGCGGTATTGGCATCGATTTTTCATAACTGCGCACACAGAGGAAGAGGCTGGAAGAGCTTATTAGATTCGAGAGTATGACAGAAATCAACAGGTAGTTTGTGAGGAAGACAAGAAGATGCAAATCAATGAATTCCAAAACATGATGAGGCGAATATATTTTCACAGAGACTCTGAGCGAGGAACAGACGGAACATTAGACTGGCTCGTGGATGAAGTTGAGGAGCTAAGAGAAGCCCTAAAAGAAAACGACACCAAAGCCATAGAAAACGAGTTCGCTGATGTTCTCGCATGGTTGGCTTCTCTGGCAAACATTATCAACATAGACTTAGAGAAAGCAGCACTCTCAAAATACANTAACAGGTGCCCTAAGTGCGGACTATCTCCCTGCGAGTGCCCCTTTTAGCTTCTTTTCCACCCACCAGTCTTTGTTGCCCTGCACCAGTTAGCTGCCAAACATAGGCTCGCCTGCCTCTGCGGCTTAGAATGTTTTCTGCTTCAAGAAGGTGAAGGTGATAAAGAACAGTTTTGTAGCTAAGCCCTGTTTCTTTGGAAATTTTTTTGGCATCGCATGCCCTCTTCTCAAGTACAGATATTACGTGTGTCCTAGCCGACAAGCCTGGTTTAATGTTCCTTTTTAGGGTCAGGAAAGCTTTGGGATTATGGGCTATCTTGAACATGTGCCCTCAATATATGTTCGTTGTTGAGACAAAAAAGCTTTCTAATGCTTAGGTTAAGTCGCGAAAGCTGAGAGACTGATTTGTCGAGGTTTCTTGCCTTCAAACAAGGTTATGATTTCATCTTCCACAATGGAGAGCCGTTGAGAATAATATTCCGAGAGACCATACTTTTTAACGAGTTTAAGCGCTTCTGGCAAATATTTTTCGATCCCTCCACGATAGACTGTAAGAGTCAATTCACCTCCGCAGGCTGGACACTTGCCGAGAAGCGGCAGTCTTCTGAATTTTTTGTTACAGGCTTTGCAACGAAATTTTTGAGTAGTGAAAGCTCTTAGGTTGCCAGCTATATCGCGAACAAAATGTGTGGTCAAAACCTTCTTAGCCACTATGTCAGCGTCGACAGCTTCGATCTTTTCCGCCAATATGAGTTGACTGTGCAACTTGTCTGTCATCTTTCCCAATTTTTTATATATGCTCTCGGGGTTGCCCATGTTGACATCTGAAACAGGAACAGTGTACTTGAAGCCCTCAAACTGCGTTGCAGTATTCAATCTATGCTCAATAATATCTATTAATGCACTCAACTGTCTAGGTTCTGCCTTCTGCAAAGTTTTTTCATAAAACAATAGGGGATACTTTCCTGCAACATCCACTTCATGAGCTTGCCGCTGCACTTCCACCGGATTCACCACAGGGATGATCAGAATAGGAGCATCCATTATCCCCCCAATCTGAGACGGCAGAAAGATTTTAGAGAAATTCAGGATTGTATCCAAAGCCAGCATCAATGCGTCTTCGTCGCCGTCGCAATCTCTACGCTTCGCTGAATGCCATATGGGATGAGCGTAACAGACGTTCAGGGGAGTAAAACCGATGATCCTTCCGATAATACCAACTGATGTGTGTGGCGCCAAACCCACGATGAGATGCCCAACTAGGTCATCAATTTTTTTAATGTTGTAGTATGCAGGAAGCTCGTACACCTTCTCAAGTAACTCGTCCAGAAAGTTGGCAACTCGAACAAAATATTTGGCGCCCTTCCGTGGGATAACTATATCCTGAAGCTTAAGCTCACAAACCTGATTAGGTTCAGTTAAACTGTTACCTTCATGGTCATAAAGGTAACCATTCATTCTAAGTTGCTCAACGGAGACGCCAACTTCTTTCGGCTTAAAATGCGTCAGGGGGGCATTAGTAACGTCGAAGCGTATTGTTCCATCCTTGAAGACAGATAAATCATATTTAGCTCGCAAAATTCCCTTTTCTAAAAGCTCTGGTGTCTTCGTTTCGTTTGTCATGCCTTTTACGCCCTTCACAAGATTCAACATGGGAAGACCTAGATTTCTGCAAGCCGAAGTCATCAAAACCCTTACGTTAACTTGTTGTCTAGCGTAACTTCTCGTTGAAGCCTTACAGACCGGACAAGTATCCTCTCTTAAACCTCTCCCGCATTGAGGACAAAACTTCTCTAAGAGAGCCTCTGAACCACATTTAGGACATCTGATCCTGAAAGTTATTTCATTACACTTCAGACAGCGACGTCTAACAAGATCAACTTCAATTATAGCTTTATTCGAAGCCTCGGAGAGGTTACGCCGGGAACCACCAGCAAGTCCAACAGGAAATAGAACGTGAACAAGCGGCTTCATTTCTCTCCTTTTAGCCTTTTCTGGGCGTCCCATTCTGGCGCCCACAAAACTGAGAGCTTTTTCCCTAATTGAAATATCTGTGAATTTCTGTATAGCCTCGAAAACGCTTTCCGAAGAGGCTATCTGACTGTCAGGAACGTGTAATCCGAGGCAAAAAGCGAGGATGTGTGCTTCATCATCAACTATTTTTATCTTGTTTGCAATGACTTCGTGGGGAATGCAGAGTTTTTCAAGAATACTTTTTATTGCTTTGTCTTTCAAGCCAACAATCTCTAGAACTATATTATTCTCAATTTTTGCCTCATAGGTTAACAGCCACTTTCTTAAGGCTCCAAACTCTTCAAGGGAAACATTCTCCCAGAAAAAGGTGAAGAAAGGATGAAGAGGAAACCCCAAAATTGAGGAGAGGGCAATGGCTTCCTTGGCGTTCGGCTTATTCTTGAAGGGATCAGCCAACATATCCTCAAGAACTGAGACAGAAACACCTACAGCCTTGGCAGCAGCCTTCAAATCGCCGCCAAACTTTTGGTCAACGGCAGCCACAAGCTCTTCATGCCACCATTCTTCAGTGTAGCCGGACGGACGAAGAGGCTTATTTGTGTATAGAAAGTCGCCAAATCCGATGAGGATGTCCCCAAGAAACAGAATCTTATCAATCATCTTCTCCAAGTGCTTAAAATTCTGAAGAGTAACACGCACAACAGACCCGTTTTTTAATCGCACAACAGGAGGCTCAATACTATCAACAGGAACTACAATCCCGCCTTTTCCAGGACCCTCTAAACGAAGCTGGGTTCCAGCAGCAAGAAAATTTTGGACAACCAGCATTGTGGCGGGATGGATGCCGACCGCGGCGAGACCTGTATTCCTGGATCTTCCGTAGCGAAGCCTGAAACCTCCAGTTCTAGACGGAAACGAGAAGATTGGACGACCAGCTATGACATCTTCCATGAATCCAGCATTCTTTTTCTTCGAGAACTCTTTTAGGCCTCCAAGCCAATCCCATCCCTCAATCCCGAGTTTATCGATGATTGTCAATATTTTTGCGGAGCGCCCTACAATTCCGTCGTTTACAACCCGGATAGCTCCGCCTCTAACATGGTTTGTCTCGATGCGAGGAAGGTTTCGGAAGGATGAAACCTCAACGGGATCAGATTCGGTGCCGGTGACCTCCACGGGAATATTCTGGATAGCTCTTCGTAACTCTTCGTCTGAGATGTGATACTGAAATCTGGATACCATCCGTTCAAATAGTCGCACTTCTTCTATGAAACGTGCAATCTCGTCTTCTGTTGGTTTGTAGGGGTCTAAATTGAGCAGACGGCGAATGAAATCTCCTATTACTATTGTTAAGGCTTGTTCTGTGCCGCCGGCTGAACGTATTGGACCAGCATAATATATTGCCAGATATTTTGTTCGATCAGGATTAGATTTGATTTCTATCCGAGCCACACCTTGTACTGGAGCTGCGGTTATCCCTTCAGTTAATATGGCGAGAGCCGTTCTTATAGCCTGTTCAGCTGCTTCACGAGCGTTCATGGATCCAAATTTTCCATGGATAATCTGTTCAGCGATTTTGAAGGCAAGCGCCTCTCGAGACATTTTCTCACTCAAATCTCGTATGTCTTCAGCGACCCCACAAGGCCCAACAAGCCCCTCTACTAGTTCAGCTAAATCCTTCGCAACCTCAGGCTCTGGAACGAGGGCAGGGTCTAACCCTTTTTCCCTAGCTTTTCTCGCAACAGCGTATATGCTCTCAAGGCGTTTCTCCAAAAAAGCAGCATATTGCTTATACTCTTCGCTCATCGGGATCGTCAAAATCGTTCTCCTTACATAGTTTTCACGAAGCGCGGTATTGAGTCTTTCTAACATAAAAGCGACAAAGCAGAACTTGCGTGGAAGTTAAAGGCTATAAGGTTCAACTGAAAGCTTGGTTTAGCGCTCTTTTTTGTGGACTTTCATGTTATCTATTAGTTCTTTTATCTTGTGTCTCCCTTTGTTTTCTTCCAGAACCGTACCAGTTACAATGATGTCGGCTCCAGCTTTCGCTATTTCTTTCACCTGTTCACCGGTTCTTATACCACCGCCTACAATTAAGGGAAGATTAGTTACATTCTTCACTGCTTTTGCCATGTCGCTGGGCACAGGTTTTCCGACTCCAGATCCTGCCTCTAAGTAAATGAATCGCATACCAAAATATTCGGCGGCTAGGGCATGGGCAGCTGCAAGTTCAGGTTTGTTATATGGGATAGGAACGGCTTTTCCCACGACACTAACTGCGCCTCCCTCACCCACAATGATGTAGCCAAGAGGGATAGGTTCCAAACCGAATTTTTTGATGATGGGGGCGCCTAAGACTTGAGCGCCCATAAGAAAGTATGGATCTGAAGAATTAAGAAGGGACATGAACCATATAGCATCAGCATGTCTGCTTATTCCAGTGATGTTGTTAGGGAAAAGAATTACAGGTATTTTCACAGATTGTTTCAGAGCTTTTGTGACCTTGTCCAAATGAGAAGTTGAAAAAGAGGTTGAACCGCCCACCATTATAGCTGCTGTATCGCAAGCTTCAGCCTCTTTAGCTATATGGGAGGCAGACGATGGAGTAACCTTTTCCGGATCAACAAGAGTCATGTGAATAGTTCCTTCGTTCTCAATCTTCTCTAAGAGATATTTCTCCACTGGACCAATCATGTACCTGATCCCCTCACTAGATCGTTAACCTTGAATAAAAGATGTCTGTGAATTGACAGTATATGTCGATCTCCCCAAAAGCGGGCCTAGTGACCAATTCCTCTGTTAATCCACAGTTCCCACACCGCACTCTAGCACGTTCACCACCCGGGAATATCTCAACATTGATTGATTGCTTGCCACACTTAGGGCAGAGGTAAACGGTAGGTAATTTCTTCTTAGGTATACGAACTACTTTTCTTCTCCTTCTGCCCATGTCAAAGCCTCTGGTATAATTCTATTTAATTCCGTGGTTGCGTCACTTGTTTCAAATTATAACTCGACAATAGCTTAAATATTTGTCCTAAAAGCATAAGTGAAGACACTAAATTAAGAGAAATATCAGTCTAGAAAAAGAGTTGATGAAATGGATAGATGAGATAGTGATGTCTTGAAAACACCTGAAAACGAGGAGGAAATTGAGAAATAACTCTAAAAAAGTTCCATGAAGAAGAAAAGCTCGAACGTGACGTCACACGTGATTCTGTGATAATCACACGTGATCTAGCTGTGATCAGAAATCACATAGATCATAAATCACAAGGTCACAATTTAGGGGTGAAAACAACAATTAGAACAAAGATACAAAGTAACACGTTGCCCACTAGAGGAAGGAATAAGCAGACTGAAGGGAGAGAAACTTCATAATCCTCTAAATCCATACATAGTCAAACAGACTGGAGCAAATAAACAATTTTCGTCTTAGAACAGAGAATCCGGAGAAAAATGTAAAATAAATGCCCGTTTTTTGAGTGGTTTAAAAATTTGTTTTTTTCCATTTTTGTGTAGTTTATTGATGTTTATTTTGTATTTTTTTACTATTTTCATCATATACAAGATTGTGAGTGTATGGGTGTTTTTCCAGCGAAGAGCCGTAAAGCTTTTCTATTCGAGTCCTGTATACAAAAGTGTATCCTTTACGACGGGGTTTGGGGTTGGGAGATTTTACTTGAAGGAAAAGGCTCAAAATTGGCTAAGATATTCATTATCAGACCCGATGGTGAAAATACTTGCTAAAAACAGCAATTTAACCAAAATACAGCTAGAAACGCTACTAATAGATGTTTTAGCAGAAAATATATCCTATAAGCCATTAAAATACGACGAAAAAGCCAGAATAAGGCTTTTAGCCGTAAGTCGAGGCGCTTTTAACAGAAGTCTAAGGCAAGCCCGACAGAACGTCATACAATCAATCTATACAATCATTCTCCTAGGATACACAGGAATCCTCGAAGATACCAGCTTAGAACCATATATAGAAGTCGCAAACAAGCTACAAACATACATAAAAACTCAACGGGAACTTGCTAAAAAGGCGCCAAAAGAAGAACACATAAGGAGTGTAGCATTGCTCCACGAAGAACTGAAAAACAGTCTGGAAGAACTGACCAAACCGCGAAACATGTCAAGAAGGCTGTGACATCACAAATCACAGCCCTTTGGCAACAAAAACAGGTTATTTTCAACGCATATCAAAGCTCACTGAGGAACCCATAAAGGGTTTCAAAACAACACAATTCTTCACGCCAAAATAAGCTCATTTTGGAGGTTTTTTCTAAAAATAAGGAATTTTTAATACGTATTCGGAAGTGAGGGACGAAATAAGAAAAGGATGGGGTAGCAAAGTCTTGGATAATCAAGAGTGCTGTATGGGGGCTTTGCCAAACACCAGTTGTGATGTGTGATGTCACGATGCCCAATTTAACAAAAACCTTAAGTTCACTTATATACTAATGTGATATGTGATCACACATGCAGATCACACATGATCACGCTGAAATCACATTTAATTTCGGGGTTTTTAGATGATTTCAGAATTTATGTTATTAGTGACTTCGGTTCTGCTATTTATCACAATTTTAGCATTGCTTCTTTATTATCGTCGAATAAGGACTCTGCACCAAGAGTATGAGAGGGCAAGAGGAGTCGTGGAGGACATAGTTGTCGGTGTTGATAGCCAATTCCGGAGGCAAAAGGATAGAGTTCTTTTTGTCGCTCAAAAAGTTGAAGCGGCATCATTGGAGAACAAAAAAGTTGTGAGAAAAATAGAAGAATATGAGGGGCGATTAACGGATCTTACTAAGATTATGGGGGATGTTCCCCAGATCGAAGAGAGATTCTCTGGGCAGTTTAAGGAGATGAAGAGTGAAGTTGAGGGCATAAAGGAAGCCCAAGATAAAGTGATGCAAAAACTTGGTGAGATCGAGAAAATCAGGCAAGAGGTTTATGTTCCTGAGTTGAAGATAGAGGCAGCTATTCCAATAAAAAGGGAAAAGGCTTTGGAGCCACTGACTGAAACCGAACTGATGGTTCTTGAGACTATCGGCAAAGAGGGAGAAAAAACTGCGCCTGAAATCAGAGAAAAGATTGGGCTCACAAGGGAGCATACTGCTCGGCTAATGAAGAAGCTGTATAAGGACGGTTATCTGGAGAGGGACACGCATAAGATGCCTTATATCTATCGATTAAAGGAAGAGATGCAGAAGATATTGAAGCGAAGGGAAGCTAAGGCTTCTTAGGTCTATCTCCAGCCGCAAGAGACTCTCCTGCCACTTTGAGTCTTCTCAATTTCTCATCCATTTCAGAAAGGGGTTTTGACGGCGGCAAATCATACTCAGCTTTCCCCCTTTCTTTTAGATAGTCAGGGTAATGAATAACTTTTATAGGAACGGCAAACCGAATCTGCGGTTCTGAAATAAGTAACGCTTCTCCGATGTCAAGCATCTTTATCTCGGTGTCGCTGTATTCCATGTAAGGGGTATTTTGGGTGAGATAATCCCTATCTCGCCGCAACTCGGTCTTCATGATAACTTTGGTCCAAAGCTCGGCGAAGACATCGCGATTAATTTTGGAAGGCCGCGGGGTCACAGCGTTTAGTCCGACGCGATATTTCCGATATGTGAGAGCAATGTTAGAAAAGATTGTTTTGTGTATTTCGGGGTCAAGAAACTCATGAGCCTCTTCAAGAGTAATCAATAGAGTTGGGAGTTTTTTCCACTCTTCGAAATTGCGTTCCCATAACCGTTTATAATGATATGCAACATTGGTTGCGGTGAGACAGGTAACGTTTTGTTGCTCTTCAGAATTTAAGCCGGATATGTCAATGAGGCATGTGATTCCTTTGCTTATGTTTTGAACCACATCATCAATGAAGTTATAATCGGAAGGCGGGAAGAGATGTGGTGGAAGATCGGAAAGCCTACTCATCAAAGCATTAATTACAGTCGGAGATTTATAGTTGATAATTTTTCCAACACCTAAATAACCCTCTATATTATAGGCTTCACGAGATTTTTCTATCCAACAGCTGCCCAGTTGCTCATACAATCTTCTAGCAACCCTGATTTGGGGCTTCCCAATTTCAGGGAAAATCGTTCGCAATCTTCCAGGAGTAAGAGTGTGCAAGCCTATGCATAACTTGCCATCTCTTGCTGAGTAGTAACGAACCTTAGTATGAAAAAGGGGATGATCACCGAGGCCACTATCAGATCCAATGTCCTTACCTGACAGCAATTGACCGGCAAAATCGAATATAAGACCAACAGTTTCAGGGTTGTCGATAATACGAGCATTTAGAATAAGTTCTGTGTTAGTCTTTCCTGACCCGGTCATTCCGAACATACCCATCATCTTCGGGATAGCCTGAATATTTACTCCTACTTCACCTAGAACCTCTTCTCCTGAACGCAGACGACCTATCTCCAAATCCCCTGCAAGTCTCAAAATCAAGTAATCTTCTTCATGGGTTGCATATACGCGGTCCATATAATCCGGATTGAAGGTTGGAGAACGAACCTTTCCAGCATGCTTTTCAAGGAAGAGAATCGCGTCAACATGCCTAAAGCTAGAGTAAGGCCCAAAAGATTCCTTTCCCTCAGCTTCACGAAGCTGCTCATTAGTTTTCAGCGTAGATGAACTCCCGGCATCTACGACCCGAGCATAGAAGCTCCGGTTATCAGAATCTATTCGGACAATCTGACCAAAAGAAAGAGTTACTCCCTGATTTAGGAAAAAGGAGACAGTGTCCCCTTTAACTTCGCGAACAAAACCAACAGGCTCAAATTCGGTCAAAACTTTCACCACCCTCATACGGACGCGTTATTCCATGGATTTTGTCAGCGAAACTGCAGGAAAGCTCTTCCCTGCGAAGAGTCTCTAAGATTCCAGCAACCGACAACTCTTTCTCAATTAAATCATAATATTGAAGAATTTTTGAGTTTGATGCCCCAGAAAATTCATGAGCAAGCCAAAGCGTAACAGGGTAACCTAAACATCTTGGATCTTCGGAAAGCGACGTAAGGGGAGAAAGAAACTCAGACACATCGTTAGAGGCTAAAGGATCCATTATATCACAACGGAAAACGTATTGACTGTCTTCACACAACTTCACAAGAGACACGTCCCCATATAGATGCTCAGCCATATTCGCCTCCTTAACTGGATGGTAAACCCAAAGAGGATATGACGCAAGGATACTTGTTGACGCCATAAAATCTCGTCCCTTCTCATCACATAACATGGGAGACTGTTTACTTACGGCAAGAAGATTAACCTTTTTACGAAGAGCCTCTTCGTATAGCGACGTGTGAAATCCTCGTTTTCCACCAAAAAAACTGGCACCATCCAGCAGAACGTAATCTCCTTCACCCAATCCACGAAGAGTCTCCCCATCTAACTCTGCATCTCCAATAGGCTCTTCGTGAAGAAGCTTCAAAGCCATCTCACTTTCAAGCTGTAGCCTTCGATCTATCAAAAAGTTAGAGCGGTAACGGCGGTCCCCAACTGGACTTACGACGCTTTCATCATAACCCCAATTCACGGTACGACCCCCCACCCAAGCATACGCAACGCGCATAAGGTAAATGCCCCAGTTGTGGGCTCTCTTCAAAGTTCTAGTAGAGCAGTCTACAGCCAAAAACCTTGAATCACAGGTTTTAAACTTCTTTAGAGGCTTTATTTTAGTCATGTCAGGTTTAGTTACAATCAACGGTTGCTGCTTAATATCACTAAAGCCTATTTGGCGACCCCTATCAACATACGTCATAAGTTTGGTTTTCAACTCAACCAAATCTTCTTGAATCTTACTCATACACGGGTTTCTCCTCAAACACGAAGAGTCATAATTAAGCCTAAATTAATATCTTAAAAGACAGGCTATTTATTATCTTTCATGAACCTGATACTTCGATATTGCAGTCATAATTCTGTAGCGCCTTTGGTTTGAAGCACCGCTTTTGATGAAGAACCCACGGTCTGTCAGACGAGAAAGGTAAGTTGAAACTGTGCTCAAACGAATTGGCTCATTAAACTGTTTTTCATATGCCGATTGGAGGGCTTTTGAAGAAAACAAGCCTACAGGAAAAATTTTCTCCGCAACTAAACGGACTTTTTCGATCTTCGGCATCTCGGATGCAGAACGATCCGATACAGAGTTAACAGTTGGCGTTCCTCCCAAAAGTTCAACCAAATCAAGTAGACGAAGAGCCTTTTCTCTTGTAACCTGGCCCTCAAAGGTTATCGTATAACGATCTCCATTATTGAAGACCTCTATGCGTATTTTTTTGGTAGGCATGCCGAGGCACCAACTGAACCTGTTCTTCACTAATTACTACTTCACAAGTTATAGAGATTGCGGTAACTAGTGCTTAATGAAAAAGCGCAAAAAATGGTTTAAAATGTAAAAAAAGGGGAAATTACAAATTTTTAGGTTCACACGGTTCACTATAGTCCACATTTTTGAAATAGGAAAAAAGAAAAGAATGAAGCCCGTTTTCCAGTAGAAGCTGAGGGGTCACTTCTATACATATGAAAACATATAGTTGAGCCTGTTTCCGCAATCAATCATCAAAAATTTAGAATATATCAGTTAATTTCACAATGTTTCACAGCGGAGTTAACAACTAGGTTGCCAAATAAACAAGGAAGACTCTTCGTTACTTAACCATTAGCATATTCTTGGTAATACTATTTAGCTTCCAAAAATATTGTGCAAGGCGCCGACCCCTTCATTTCCATTGGATCAAAGAAGTGCTACCAGAGTTCTTTTTGCGCCTTAATTGCAAAAAAATGTAGAAAGAAATCAAATTTTTTTGATATAAACAATTAAATATTAATTTCATCATTAATTCCAACGGATTATTTTCTGCAATAATATCATCTACAAAAATGGATTCCTTTCTGCAAAAAAGGACAAAAAACGCTTCCTTTTTCCACGCGAAATAGAGGGGTGCGCGGGCCTATAGATAGGCTTTCACGTTGCTAAACAACCTCAAACCGTTTTTATAAAGAAAGTTTTGTTTCCCTTTAGTTTTTTGTGCGAATTGTCTAGTTTTTTTTACGAGAGTTTTTATCTACTGGAACCGCAATCGAGGCAATAACTCCACTATCTCTAAGAGGAGATTGCAAGACTGAACAAAATTAACACTCTTGAAGATGTTTTCAATCGTTTTCTTAGTAGCAACTACATTTTCAAAAACCGAGAAGTATTACGGCATGATTATATTCCTAAAAAACTTCCACACCGCGATGAACAGATAAATTGTTTAGGTGGAATAGTGGCGCCAGTCCTGAGGGGTTCTCCTTGTTCCAACGCCTTTATTTATGGAAAAACTGGAACAGGAAAAACAGCGGTCACTAAATATGTTTTGAACAAGCTTTCCTCTAAAGCACATGAACTAGGGGCATCTGTTGGGGTTTGTTACGTGAACTGCCGTCTGGCTGGCACTGAATACAGGGTTCTCTCAAGCTTATGTGATGCTTTAGATGTGAAGGTTCCTTTCACGGGTTTGGCTGTCGGAGAGGTTTTTGACAGATTTAAAGAAGGATTAGATTTGCAGAGGAAGATCTTTATCGTCGTCCTTGACGAAATCGATGCCCTGATAAAGGTTCGTGGTGACACGCTACTCTACGAATTAACTAGAGTGAATGAGACTCTTCGTCACGGCCGAACATCCATGATAGGAATATCAAACGATCTTCGATTCAAGGAGTTTTTGGACCCAAGAGTTCTGAGTTCCTTAAGCGAGGAAGAAATTGTTTTTAGACCTTACGACGCAGCTGAACTCCAAGATATCCTCTGGAGGCGTGCTCAGGTGGCTTTTTCCGAAGGCGCTCTCCTAGATAGCGCTGTAGCATTGTGCGCTGCGTTGGCTGCCGCGGAGCATGGTGATGCCAGACGAGCTTTAGATCTTCTTCGCGTTGCAGGCGAGTTAGCAGAGCGGGAGGGTGCAAATTGTGTTAATGAAGATAATGTGCGACAGGCAGAAAAGCGCGTGGAACATGATCGAATCGTGGAGGTTTTGGAAAATCTTCCCGTGCACTCCAAACTAGTCTTGTGCAGTGTTTATCTGTTGGGTAAGACAAAAGTTAGCTACAGCATCACCGGCGACATCTACGGAATCTATTGCGAACTCTGTGATCAGTCCAGTCTCTCGCCGCTGACTCAGAGAAGGGTAAGTGGCCTAATCAGCGAGTTAGATATGGTGGGGTTATTAAATGCGCGGGTTGTGAGCATGGGACGCTATGGACGTACAAAAAAGATTCGTTTAGGCATAGGCCGTAGCCTCGTTAGGAAAGTGTTTACTAACAATGATAGACTCCGAGATCTGGTAGGTTATGTCCCTAACTGTTTGTCGGGAGTTTAATGAAGTTGAAAATACATGCCTAGCTAGCTTTGTCGCCTTGGTTCACCAAGTCTCTGTAAAATCTATTGTTGAAATCTTCGACGTTTGGAGGTTCACTATGGGCATGATTCCCGGGGTGGGAACGAGTCCCATCTTTTTTTGAAATTCTGTCTGTCTTTGCCATGCCCCCGAGTTCACTATGAGAGTTCCCTTATACTTATTGCATTTTAGCACGTGAACGTGGCCAGCGTGAAAGATATCCGGTATTCTTTCGATAACCATAAAGTCCCGTTTTTCGGGGGCGATAGGAGTTCTCTCTCCGTAAATGGGTGCAAGGTGCCTGCTCTGTAACAATAGTTTCATGGATTTGTCAGGGGTATCAAAGCTGACATTCGAGGCAACCGCTGCGATGTCGTCCAAGCTCCGTCCGTGAAATAGAAGTAACTCCACTCCGTGGAGGCTAACTGTGGAGGGGCTCCCAAGGGAATGTATTTTTCGCGCTTCGTATAACGGTTCTGCGTAGTCTTTTGGTAGGGCGGGTTGTGGTAATGCCTTTCTAGATGCGTCATGGTTACCCGGTATAATTATTATTTCAATATACTCAGGAATTTGCTCGATGAGTTTTGCAGCTTCCCGATACTGTTCATAAATGTCTTTTATAGCCAGTTCCTCCATCTGTCCTGGGTAGATTCCTATTCCGTCTACAATGTCACCTGCTATGACCAAATATTTGATGTGACCAGCGATGTTCCTCAGGTTTCCGTTTCCACGTTTTCCTTTTAGCCAGAGTATAAATCGGTTGAATTCTTTTTCCATGAATTTTTTGCTTCCCACGTGAAGGTCTGAAGTGAGGGCTGCGTAGACTGGCATTGAAGCTTTGTGGGGGGTCTTCTGGGGCACCTCTGGCAAGATGAAGTCCTTTGCGATAAGTAGATCATTCTTTCCCTTTATGGCGCTTACGCAAATAACTTGGTCTAGAAGTAGGGAACGGGCTTTTGCTATAATCTCGTGGCTTACGTTCGGAGATACGAGTACGGTGGCGCTTGCTTCCAAGTCCTCAATTTTCACGAAGAGCCTTTCTTTGGATTCTATTTTTTCCGTAACCATACCTATGATATTAACCTTCGACTTAACCGACATCTTTAGTGCAACCGATATGGGCACGGCGTTTTTGGCGTCTATTCTTTTTCTAAGAATCTTCTTTAATCTTTCAAATCGATCTTGAAAATATTCTAAATATTCCTTGATAGAACCTGTTGTGCAGATTTTTTTCGTTGGATCTGTAATCACTTTCACTCTATCTTCAACATCTTTGGCATAAGGCCTGAAACTCTTCCTCGATTCAGAAATGGTTGGAGGTGAAAAGGGAGGAGGCAGCTTCCCTTCTTCAGCGCAAGGCTCCTTTTTCATAGCCTCCAGAAAGCCTCGATCTATAAACAGAGGCTTTTGAGGCAAATCCCTGATTTTCCTGACAGCTTCTTCCATTAAATAGAGCGGGTCTTCTGTTTCAGACAATGTGTTCAAGAATTCGAAAGCCTCCTTGTCCAATTGGTATCCAGATGCTATTGTGAAGGAAACGGCTTTCTGTAGCCTTTCGCCTTCACTCATAATTTTAGCCTCCTCTGATTCCTTCTGTTGAAACGGTAATATGTGCTCAGTATCCTATTAATTCTGTTCTCTCCTATGGACAAAATAGGTCTCTGGAATTTCTTCCTTTAACGGACGAGTCTATACCTGTTAGGATATTTTCTTATGTTTCAGATATTTTTTGCTCAACTCTTAATAATACGTTTTGCTTTAGAGTAATTCAATATTTGCTTGAGGATTCAGAGATGGATCTCCGCAAGATTCAAAGAACGAGTGGCGGAACTTTTTTCGTGTGTCTCCCTAAAGATTGGGCTGAGCGAAACGGACTTGATCGCGGAGCTGTTGTTTCTGTCACCGAGACCGCTGATGGTCCCCTTGTTATTAATCCAAAGTATAATGTAGAACGGGCCCCTCAGGTGGCGATGATTACACCCTCTTCCTTACTTGATCGTGTAATCATTGAGAAGTATTTGCTAGGCTACGACATCATTCAGGTTCAAGCGAAGGATAGAATAAGTCCCCTAGACCGTGAGCGGGTAAAACAGGCGTCAAGTCATTTGGTTGGTCTGGAGATTGTTGAAGAGAACCACTCCAAAATCGTTATGCAATGCCTCTTGGAGCCATCTACTTTTCCGCCCCAAAAGATTCTTCGAAGAGAATATTCTATAGTTTCAGGGATACATCGCGACGCCGTGACTGCTCTTCTTGAGGGAGATCTACAACTAGCCAAAAATGTTGTTGCTAGAGACAACGAAGTTAACCGCTTGTATTTTCTTCTGGTGCGCGTTCTTCGAACTGTTATTCAAAATCCGGGGCTTAGCGAAAAACTCGGTATTCTGCCAATTGATTGTTTAGATTATCGTTTAGCAGCTAGTTTGGTTGAATCTATCGGCGATCACTCTGCCTCTATTGGTGAGACTGTGATCAAGTTAGGTGGTGCAGAAATAGCGGATAAATTTTCGAAACTTATCCTACAGCTCCACAAGATTGCCTATACGTCTCACGAAAATGCCATAAGCGCTGTGTTTTCTCATGATGTCTCTGTGGCGGAGTCGGTGCGGTCTGAAAGAGAGACGGTTGAAGCTTTATTTCATGAGATTGAAACGGCTATTCGCGACCTTCCAGCGGAGATGGGACGCCATCATCTCGCTGTTACTTCTTCGATACGGCGAATTTACGACAATAGCTTGGATATAGCTGATCTTGTTATGCCAAAGCTTCCGTAGTACGTTTAAATTGTGAGATGCCTCTAGACTTTTAGGACAAGTAGTGTGGCAGAATGGAAGAAAAGAACCTTATTGAACGAATAAAAAAACTGAAAAAAGAGAAAAACGCTGTGATTCTGGCTCACATCTACCAGAGACCAGAAATATACAAGGTAGCGGATTTCATTGGCGATTCCTATGGGTTGAGTAAAAAAGCCACCGGAACCGATGCAGATATCATCGTTTTTTGTGGTGTTGACTTTATGGCTGAATCCGCTTATATTTTGAATCCTGAAAAAACAGTTTTGATTCCAACCAAGCTGGCGAACTGTCCGATGGCTGCTATGGTTGATGTTGCTGGTTTGCGAAAATTGAAGGCGCAATATCNTAAAGCTGCCGTTGTGAGTTATGTTAACACAACCGCGGATGTGAAGGCTGAATCGGATATTTGTTGCACTAGCGCAAACGCCGTAAAAGTGGTCAACTCTTTAGATGAAGACGCTGTCATATTCGTGCCCGACTCCAACTTAGCACATTACGTGACGAGACATACCGACAAGAAAATTATCCCTTGGAATGGATGGTGCTATGTTCACAGAAAATTTTCTCCTGAGGGCCTTATCCGCGCAAAAGCCATGCATCTAGATGCAAAAGTTCTGGTTCATCCCGAATGCATCCCCGAAGTTGTGGATTTAGCTGACGAAGTTTTTAGCACAACTGGCATGGTCAACTACGTGAAACAGAGTCCAGATAAAACATTCATCATAGCCACGGAGATTGGCGTGGTAGAACGGTTGAAGCTTGAGTTTCCAGAAAAAGTCTTTTTCCAAGCACCGCCTGGAGGAACATGCCTTCAAATGAAGAAAACTACTTTGGCACTTGTTTTGGACGCTCTAGAGAATGAACAGTTTAAGGTCACGGTTCCAGAAGATATAAGGGTCAGGGCTAAAAAGGCTCTGGATAGAATGTTAAATGTGGCTTGACGTCTTGGATAGGCAAAAAGTTGTTGAATTCGCTTACCAGAAAGGGAAAGAACTCAATCTAAACAATAAGAATTATCTTAATTGGCTAGATGCTTTTTTTGAAAAAGAATACCGTGATGATGTTGGAGCTGGAGATATAACCAGCGAAGCAATTCTAGCAAAAAATAAACCCCGAAAAGCGGTCTTGAAAGCCAAGCAGTCAGGAGTCATCGGGGGAATCGAGGAGGTAAGCTGGTTTCTCCGGAAGCATCGCCTCGAAGTAAAGGTTCGCATCTTAGACGGCGAAGAGGCTCTTGAAGGAGAAACAATCCTGGAGATCAAAGACGGACAAAAAGATATTCTGGCAACAGAGCGAATTGCCTTAAATGTTCTGCAGAGAATGTCCGGAGTAGCCACAGAAACTAAGCGTTTAACTGATTTGCTGAAAGCACATAACACTAGAATAGCCGCAACAAGAAAAACACTTTTGAGCTATCTTGACAAGAAAGCAGTTTTTTTGGGCGGCGGTTTAACTCACCGTTTTGGACTTTGGGATTCCATATTAATCAAAGACAATCATTTAGACGCCTTGAAGAGTAAAGGCATTAAAGATTACATCGAGGCTGCAATAACCAAAGCTTCAGCGTTTGCAGATAAGGTTGGTTTCATAGAAATTGAGGTAACATCCCACGAAGAGGCTCTAAGGGCGGCAAGAAAGTTTAACGCTTTGGAGCTGAAGAAGCCCTGTATTGTAATGCTTGATAATATGAAACCTGCAGAAATCGAGGGGGTCATTGAGACTCTTCGTAAAGACACCCTTTACTATTCTGTGCTTTTGGAAGCTTCAGGCGATATAACCCCCAAAAATATACTGGAATATGCTAGAACTGGAGTCGATGTCGTGTCTTTAGGGTATCTAACGCATTCTGCAAAAGTCTTGGACATGAGTTTGGAGATGACACTTTGAACACGGATTTCTTAGTTGTCGGAAGCGGCATAGCAGGATTAAATTTTGCCCTTAAGGTCGCCAAATACGGAAAAGTGACGATTGTAACAAAAAAGGAAATCATGGAGTCAAACACGAACCTCGCCCAAGGCGGAATCGCCGCAGTAACCCGAAAAGATGACTCAATTCAGCTACATATCGAAGACACCGTGAGTGTTGGCTCTGGCCTATCCAACAAGCGAATGGTAAAAATACTTGCTGAACACGGTCCAGCAGCCATTCGAAACTTGCTTTCTTTTGGAGTAAACTTCGACAAAGAGAATGATGAACTTCATTTAACTACAGAAGGCGGACACAGCATGGCCCGAGTGCTGCATTCTGGAGATTCAACTGGAAGAGAAATAGAGCAAACGATGACTGAAAGCGTTCGCAAAAACAAGAACATCGAAATTTTCGAGGACTGTTTCGCCATCGACCTTATCCTAAAAAACAAAGAATGCATTGGCGCAAAGATGCTGGACATAAAAAACCGAGAAATCTGTGACATCTTTGCTCGGGTAACCGTATTAGCTACCGGTGGTATCGGCTTCGTTTATCAGAATACCACAAACCCAGAAATTGCTACAGGCGACGGAATCGCCATGGCCCTCAGGGCAGGCGCTAGAATTGAAGATATGGAATTTGTGCAATTTCATCCTACAACACTGAACAAATCTGGTGCCCCACACTTTTTGATCTCAGAGGCTCTTCGTGGCGAAGGAGCAATTCTTGTGAATGAGAAGGGGGAACGATTCATGGTGGACTACGACAATATGGGTGAGCTTGCTCCCCGGGACATAATATCCAGAACCATATTCAATGAGCTCAAGAAAGGCTCAGTTTATTTAGATATTAGGCATAAAGGCGAAAGTTTCGTTTTAGACCGTTTTCCCATGATTCATCAAGAATGCTTGAAGTATGGCATAGATATTACAAAGGACCTGATTCCCGTGTCTCCAGCTGCGCACTATATCTGCGGAGGCATTAAAACAAACGAATATGGGGAAACTACCATAGCTAATCTTCTAGCCTTTGGTGAGTGCGCCTGTACTGAAGTACATGGAGCTAACCGATTAGCAAGTAACTCACTGCTAGAATCTGTCGTTTTCACCTCTTTGGGGGCACAAAAGGCAAAAAGATATCTGAGGAACAAAATTGGAGCACCNCCGCAACAAAAAGAAACAACATTATCAAACATAGAAACTCAAGAATTGAAAGATATCCGAGCAGAATTGAGAAAGGCGATGTGGGGCTACGTTGGAATAATCCGCACCGAGGAAAACATGAGCCTCATGCTTAGAGAACTGGAACAGTTAACCAGAAGACTGGATGCTCTTGGCGAGAACGGAGTAAACACGCGGTTTCTTGAATTGAAAAACATGGTAACCGTAGCTCGCCTCATAACAAAAGCCGCCCACACCAGAAAAGAAAGTCGAGGAACCCACTACAGAGAAGATTACCCAACCACCGACGACAAAAACTGGCTAAAACACATCTGCCTTGAACAAAGAGAAGAAAACCTGCCCATATCCTTTACATAGCTACACTTTTACCTGCTAACTTTTTCAGAGACCATACGTGAGTTGCAAAATTTTTAGGCAAAAGCGCTTTTAAGTGGCAACAAACTCTACAACTTTGGGCGCCGGGGTGACAGAGCGGCAATGTGCCGGCCTCGAGATGAACCAAAAAGGGGGTCAAAAGACAGCCGGTGGTGCTTTGCGCCACATGGGTTCAAATCCCATCCCCGGCGCCATTTTACCTGTAAATCTTCTGTCAAAATGCTCATAAACGCGTTTTTTTCTTGGGTTTCCTCTTAAGTTCGGTTCCGCAGACTTCGCAAATCTTGAACTTGTAATCTGAAGGGTATTTGCGGAAGCATGCGGGGCAATATAGAATCCATTTGAAGCGAAACTTTATTCCGAAAGTCATTAACGATGTAAACTCTACATCAATTTTGTTAGCCACGTTCTGTATCGAATAATCATCCGTAACAATCAACGGACTTAAACCTCTGCCTTTCAGCTCTAAAGCTAAAGCCAGAACCTGCAAATCCGCCTCAGAGAGGTAACGCATGTCCCCAACCTTTCTGGAAGCTTCCTGAATCTCTTGAAAAACAGAACTTTTCGGATTCCTGATCATCAGCTTCCCGTTCTCTACTGCTGCGTTGAATCGCATCCAAGGCATGGAGCCTGCAATGAGTTCCTTCTTAACCTCGGGGACCGTGTATTGTTTTTCTGGGACTGTAAGAGGATCAAATCCGGCGATGAAAGCCGAGGTATCAAGGACGATCACTCTCCTTTTCATATGCTTATACCTCCAGCAAGGCTGTTCTTGAATCCAAAAGTGACTTTGTTTTTATATTCTGTTACTGTTTTGTACAGATTACCAAACATAGCTCTCGCTTTGAAAGCCCCCACCCACACGGCATTAAACATTTCTAATCCCCCAACAATAAAACAGTATCTTTACGGTTTGCACGCAATATAAAAAATGTAAAACTGACTATTTTACGTTACTAACTGCTCTAATTATCCGAGGCGTATTTTAGGCGATAGATTATTAACAGAGAAATGCGTGAAATTCTTCTATCAGGAGAACTGGACAACATGAGCAAACCTATGGATTTGGGCGCCCTAAAAGTCGGCAGCTACATAATCATCGACGGTGAACCATGCAAAATAGTGAACTACAGTAAATCGAAACCTGGAAAACATGGCGCCGCAAAGGCTCGCATCGTAGCCATAGGCGTTTTTGATGAGTCAAAAAGAACCATCGTGAAGCCTGTGAGTGCACAGGTTGACGTTCCCCTTATAGAGAAAAAAACTGGGCAAGTTATTGCCTTGTTGCCTTCTGCTGTTCAGTTGATGGATTTGGAAACTTACGAAATGACTGAAGCACCATACCCAGAGGATGAGGAACTAAAATCTAACTTGGCTTCCGGCGTTGAAGTTGAGTATTGGCAAATTCTGGGCAGAACAAGAATAACACGAACAAAGGGCTAGCCCTCTTTCTGTTGAATTCTTGCAGTTTCTGTAACTACCTTTTTAAAACGCTAATCTCAAATCTTAACTCGTTAGAGTAGTTGTAACCGTGGCGGGAAGAGTTGAAGCGCGTAAAACATATGCGACTGAAAAATGGCTTAACCGTGGGAGCCCTCGTTTCTGAGATGA
>JGI2172J19969_10000198_pt1 | contig 24484 bp, 27 predicted proteins | sample DeeMarSWOR230_32_FD_19969 | JGI IMG/M metagenome (IMG submission 19969)
AAAGAAAAAAAACAGCAATAAAAATATAAAAATAAATATAACCGATATTTTCTTAAACATTCTATATTCCTAATTCATGCTACTTATTCAACGAATACGGCTGTACCATAAGCTAAGATTTCAGAGGCACTCTGCATTATCATCGACGTTGTGAAACGAACATTTATAATGGCATTGGCTCCAAGCTCCTCAGCTTCTCCAATCATGCGGTCAATAGCCTGTTCCCGGGATTCCGCCATCATTTTTGTGTAGTCCTTTATTTCCCCTCCCACAACATTCCTTAGAAAAGCCACCATGTCTCGTCCGATGTGACGGGCACGAATCGTATTTCCCCGCACAAGACCGAACGTTTTTTTTATCGTTTTGCCTGGGACAAAATCAGTTGTTACCATAATCATTTTTCAACCTCCTTATATCTCTCCCGCTTGCGCACAAAAAACTGTTCCCTTATCAAGGAAACCAGCAGAACAACGATTCCTCCCAAAAAAATCAGAATCCCGGCTTTCAGAAGAAAAGGAGTAGAGGGATCTTGAATGATACCCTCTACCATTTTATAGCCTCCAAAGAAAAGAATAATCATAGCACCAATGGAGAGTAAAATCCATCCGATCCTCCTCTCCAGGCGATTGTACACTGAAGCCCAATAGAGCTTCCAGACATCCTTTGGTGGTTTTTTTAGCTCCATTTTGCTCATCACCTCCTCAAATTTTCCCATTTCCTCAAATTCTTTCCTGCATTCCAGACACTCCTCTAAATGCTTCTCCACTGTTTTCCTCTGCTCTTCATCCAGCTCCTTATCGTGATAGGAAGAAATGAGTTCTTTTATTTTTTTATGGTCCATAAAGATCTCCCTCTCACACCTCTATTCAAAGCCAAGATATTTCCCGATAGTCTTTTTTAGCCTTTTTTTAGCATAGTACAGGGAAGACATAACAGTGCCTACAGGCTTCTCCGTCATCTCTGCAATCTCGCTGTAAGACAACTGCTGAAAATAACGCAGAATAACGACCTCTCGCTGCTCGAACGGAAGTCTTTCTATTCCTCTCCACAGAACTTCCTTCATCTCTCTATCTTCTTTTTCTTCTTCAAGAACTGGGATTCCCTCAAGAGGAATCTCTTTAACTCGGCTCCTGCGTTTAAGATGGTCCAGACAAAGGTTTTTCATTAGCTTATAAAACCATGGAAAAAAAGGCTTTTGGGTGCTAAAACTTTTTATTTTGCGGAAGGCTTTTATAAAAGACTCTTGGGAAATATCCAAGGCATCTTGGTGATTATGGACATAGCTCAAGGCAATGTAATAAGCTTTCTTCATGTAACGGCTAACAATGTCCTGGTAAGCTTCTCTGCTTCCCTTTTTGACTAATTCAATCAGCTCGCTTTCAGCTAGGTCCCTATCTTTTCTCATCAAAAGCCCAACCTTACAGATAACGAGCTTCCTGGTGAGCGTTCTCTCCTCTGGCATCTCTTTTCCTCTCTCCTTATAACTACCCTTTTTGTCTTGAGTTTATTCATTCTCTCGGTTCTTCCTCTGTCTGACAACTTCATAAAGAAAAATCGAGGCAGCTGCTGAAACGTTAAGAGAAGTAATACTACCCAGGAGAGGTACGGAAAGAATCTTATCACATTTCTTCCTGACGAGAGGGCGTAATCCCTTCCCTTCAGAGCCCAGGACAAGGCCTACAGGCAGTTTATAATCAAACTCATACCAATACTCTTTGCCGGCGGCTTCTGCTCCCACAAGCCAAATCCCCCGGTTTTTCAAATCATCCATGGTTCTGGCCAAGTTTTTTACTCTGGCTACTTTCAGGTATTCCAGGGCTCCGGCTGATACCAAGGAAACCGCCTCCGATAAGCCAACAGACCTCCTTTCAGGCAGAATAATTCCGTCTGCGCCAGCTCCTTCAGCGGTGCGGATAATAGCACCTAAATTCTGAGGGTCTTCTACCCCATCCAGCAAAACAAGAAAGGGAATATTTGTTGAAGAAAGTATAGCATCAAGAGAAGAAAATTCTTTCGGAGTCAGTAAAGCCACAACACCTTGATGGTTCCGGTCCAGCCCGTCAAGTTTTTGTTTGGGAACGAAAAGAAGGGGGATATGATTGGCTTTAGCCAGTTGGATGATTTCGCTTATTCTCTTCTGTCCCTTTTCCTTCTGGATCAATATTTTGTTTACTCGATCGGGGCAAGATTTAACGATTTCTAAGAGAGGATTAAGGCGGCCTATTTTTTCCATTGAAAATCATATTAATATCCCTGACGATGCGAGTCAAGAAGACTCCTTCTTTTAGAAAAAAGGCCTGAGGAAATTTCCAAAAACAACAAGCAAGCATCTCCATATCCCTATAATTCGTTACTCAATTGTAGGTTTTGGGAATTAGCCACAGCGACCATTGAAGAAAGGCTCAGGCTATATGGCTCTAAAACACGTTGCTTTTGCCCCAACGAGTCAAAAGCAACTCGGATCAAGGCTTCGCTCTCCTATACCTATTGTAGAGATTGCTTCGTCGCTACGCTCCTCGCAACGCCCGCTCAGCCTCTCTCACGGTTTTTTCACCATACAGCCTTCGCCAAGCAAGGGAACCCGACAGAGTCGGGCGGCGAGGGGGTCAGGCCTTATCATGCGGAATGCCATAAGGGCAAGAATGCGGGAAAATATCTTCTCCCAATGGCAAGGCCTGACCCCGGCGAGTTACGCAGACGCCGAGAAGAGCGAATGGAGAATGGCGTTAAAAATCTGAAGGGAGCTAGGCTATTTCCCAAAACCTTTTCTAAAAACGGACTAGAATATGCTTGCACGATGCAACTTTTCTTTCTTGCTTAACGTATATATAAGTGAGATTGAAAACAAATGATATAGGAGATATAGATGAAATTCAGAACCAAATTTGCGATTTTTTTAATAGCTGTTTTAATAACTTTTGTCGGATTTAACCTCATTGCTTTTTCACCAGCATTGGATTTATTAAAACTTGGAAAAGAAGCAGGCAATGAAATTATAGCCAATTTTCTGGTTAAGGAAGAAGCAATCACTAAACTTTCCGGTAGTTCATAAAGACGAGGCTCTTATGATAAAAAGAATGAGGAGCGAAATCATCAAAATCTGGAATTGGTTGGTAATTGACTTTGAGAAGCTGATGCTCTCCACTTCCAAAGGCAGATTAAGCCTTCAGACTCAACCGATTCCCATCCTTTAAGAGGCTGCAGTTTCTCCCAGGCGAGTAAATTGCAGCCTCTTTTTTTGTCCTCTCCCGCTTTTCTTACTATTTATTCTTAATTTCTAATTGAGGCGGATATAACAGAAGGGTGTATTATTTATTTCTTCCTGACAAGAACTTGAGCCCAGGAAGCAATAGCTACTCCCTGGCCTTCTGCACCCAGCCCTTCGTTTGTCTTAGCTTTTATTCCTAAATCATCCCTTCCAACCCCAAGGATTGGGCACAAAACTTCTTTCATCTGAGGGATATAAGGGGCTAATTTTGGCTTCTCAGCAATGATAATCGAATCGATACTTAGAATCTCCATATCCTTCTCGTTAATCATGCCGACAACTTTCTTCAGTAACGCAGTACTTTGAATATCTTTATATCTTGGATCCTTATCTGGAAAGATCTGCCCGATGTCTTTCTCGCCTGCAGCCCCCAGAAGCGCATCTATAAGGGCATGAATCAAACAATCTCCATCAGAATGACCCTTCAATCCCTTTGGGAAATCAATCTCCACTCCCCCTAAAAAGAGCTTTCTTCCTTCCTCTAACCTGTGGATATCATAACCAAGACCTGTTTTAATCTTCAAGAAAGGCCTCCGCTATTTTCAGATCTTCAGGAGTAGTAATCTTAATGTTTTTAGAATCTCCCTGAACGACGAGCACCTTCTTCCCTATTCTTTCTGCCAGGGAGGCATCATCCGTACCATAAAAATTCTCTTCCCTTGCCTTATCCAGTGCCGCTTTAAGTATGGGGTAGGAAAATCCCTGAGGAGTTTGAACTCTGAAAAGCTGCTCTCTATCCAAAGTTCGGCTCACTTCATCTCCCTCGACAAGCTTAATCGTGTCCTCTACTGGAATGGCGGGAACTGCAGCCCCAGCTTCCCGAGTTGCCTCGATGACCCGGTCGATCAAGTCTTCACTGACTAACGATCTAACCCCATCATGAACAAGTACAATGTCCGCCTTCTCCGGGTCAATCTGACGAAATCCCGAAAGAACAGAATCCTGTCTCCTTGTTCCTCCCTTGGCAACTGCAACGATTTTTCTGTAGCGCTTAAGATATTCTTTCTTAAGGCCTACATCCTTCAGGACCAACACGATTGCTGCAACCTTCTTATGGGCTTCAAACATCTCCAAGCACCGATCTAAAACCGATTTTCCCCCTAAAAGAGCAAATTGCTTGGAAAAACCAAAACGCCTTCCTTCTCCAGCAGCAACAATGATAGCCGTAACTTCGCTCATCGAGAGACGTCGTTATAGCGTCCGAATATCATCTTACCGACCGTTGTCTGAAGAACAGATGTAACAGTTACGTCAATGTTCTGCCCGATCATCTTGCGTGAGTTATCGACCACAACCATAGTTCCATCATCCAGATAAGCCACTCCCTGGTCTTTTTCCTTTCCCTCCTTAAGAATAAAAACTTTTATGGTTTCTCCTGGCAAAACCACTGGTTTTAAAGCATTCGCGAGTTCATTGATGTTAAGAACATGGAGCCCCTGGAGTTGGGCTACTTTATTGAGGTTAAAGTCGTTGGTGATGATCTTAGCATCAAGCTGCTTTGCTAATTCAATAAGCTTTGAATCCACATCTTTGACCTCAGGAAAATCCATCTCAGAAATTATGGTTGATACTTGAGATGACTTTTGGATATGATCCAGAACTTCCAGTCCTCTCCTTCCTCTCTGCCTTTTTATTCCATCGGGAGAATCCGCCACCAGTTGAAGCTCCTTGAGGATAAACTGGGGGATGACAAGAGTCCCACCGATAAATGCGGTGTCACAAATGTCTGCAATCCGTCCGTCGATAATAACGCTCGTATCGAGAATCTTATAACTGTGCCCTACATTCTTTTCTTTGAAAAAGCGGAAAAGATAAGGGGGATCAAGCCATTCAAACTTCCGAGTGCCGACTAAGAAACCAATGTAGGGCATGATTAGGAGAAAAAATATCCTGATAAAAGTCGTTGTGTAATTATCGCTTGCAATCGTCTGATAAATAGAGCCTAAAGCCCATCCTAAGAGAACACCGGCAAAAGTTCCTATTGTCGAACTCCAGATAATCTTAAACTGACTTTTTCGAATCCTGGTCTCCAGGTAGACAATAACAACACTCAATATAAAACCAACAATCGCCCCGTATTGAGGAGCTAAATTAAAAGGAGGGAAAAAATACCCTGCCAGGGTTATGAAGGCAATAATGAAGAAACGAAAAATAAAAATGCCCATTTTATTATTCCTTAAAATATAATGCTTAATGCTTGTTTGATATTTTGGACACCCCTAAGGTTCATATCCGGCATATCTTTTTTATTTATTCGAGAAAGGTTGCCCTGAGGCATAATGACAGTTTGAAAACCGAGGGAATGAGCTTCTTTCAGCCTGGCCAGAGGTTGACCTACAGAGCGAATTTCTCCGCTCAGGCCAGCTTCTCCAAAAACAGTGACATCAGCAGGAATTACTTTGTTCTTCAGGCAGGAAACAACCGCCATTATCACTCCTAAATCTGCAGCAGGCTCGTCGATGGCAAGGCCGCCAGCGACGTTGATATAAACATCTTCTCCGGCAAAGCTAAATCCAAGCTTTCTTTCGATGATAGCCAAAAGCATAGCGACTCGAAAATGATCGAGGCCGATTGTCATCCTTCTCGGATTCCCAGTGAACAGGGTCGAAGAAACCAGGGCCTGGATCTCCGCCAATAAAGGACGAGTACCCTTGATAGTACAGATGACCACACTGCCTGCTTCTTTTGTTGGTCTCTCCTTTAAGAAAAAAGCAGAAGGATTTGAAATAGCCTGAAGCCCTCTCGCTCCCATCTCAAATATGGCAAGCTCGGAGACAGGCCCAAACCTATTTTTCAGAGCGCGAAGGACCCGATGACTGTGATCTCTTTCTCCCTCAAAATAGAGGACCACATCCACCATGTGCTCCAGAGCCTTGGGTCCAGCCAAGGAGCCTTGTTTGGTGATATGGCCAATAAGAAATGAGGAAACCTGGTTTTTCTTAGAATGCCGAAAAACCTGATTGGCCACTTCTCTAACCTGACTGATCGTACCCGGGCCAGAGGATAACTTCGAGGAAAAAATAGTCTGGACAGAGTCTAAAACAAAAATTTTAGGACTCAGTTTTTCAGCATGGGCTATGATTCGTTCAAGATTGGTTTCTGCCAAGAGATACAATTTTCCGTTTCGAAGTCCGAGCCTTTCGCCTCTAATCTTGATTTGCTCCAACGATTCTTCCCCTGATACATACAGAACGCTTTCCCCCTGGGCGGCAAAATCCCGGCTCACTTGAAGAAGAAGAGTTGACTTTCCCACACCCGGCTCACCCCCGATCAATACCAGAGATCCAGGGACAACTCCACCTCCAAGAACGGGATTTAGCTCTTCAATTCCTGTCTTTATTCTGTCTCTTTTTGCCTCTTTTATTTTTTCGTAGAGGATAGGTTCGGAGGGCAGAAAAGAATATTCAGCTGTAATTTCCTCTTCCACTTCTTCAATCAGGGTATTCCACTCTCCACAACTGGGGCATCTGCCCAACCACTTAGGAGAATTAAAGCCACAATTCTGACATATAAAAGCTGTTTTTTGCTTCATTAAAAACCTAACTCCAGACCAAAGTATATTTCTCTCCTGGGAGCTAAAGTAAAATTATCTACTCCAACAAGAAAATTAAAATACTTAGAGGCTTCAAATCGTGTCCAAAACCTGAAATGAGGACGGGGACTGCGGTTAAAATCAAAAATGTCTAAACTGAACTTTAGCCGATCTCCAAAAGCGTAGTAATCAACCCCTGCCCCGACTTTGGATTCCATAATGCCAACTCTGGGGGCCATGCCTCCCCACCTGAGCCCAAACTGGGAAGAGTAAACGAACTTATCCAGCCAGGGATCATGAATGACCTGAGCCAATATATACTTTTCTTCCGTTAGCCATGTATCAAGGGTAAAATAATTCTTGAACAAACTGCTCTTTCCATAATACTCTGTTCTTAAGCCCCCGGAAAAGCGAAGATTGGAAACAGGATAAATCAATTTCTCAAGCTCCCCCATAGCACCCTCTGCTCGCGCATATAGTTCCGGCTGAGAAATAAGCTTCCCTAAAGTCCCTTCACCTTTGTTAATTTTCTCCAAAGATTCATTCAAAAGCTTCAAGGACTGTTCTATTTCCTTTATTAATTCTTGTATGTTATTCAAATTTATTTTGATATTCTCCCTGTTTTCCTCAACCACATCTTTCAACATAAATATCAATTCGTCTATGTTCCGAGAGACCTCATCAACTCTTTGGTCAAATTTCTGGATAGCTTGAGAAGAACTCTGGAGACCTTGGTGGAGCTCCTCTTTGTTTACTACGAAAAACTCCTTCAAATCCTCTGAAAAAGAAGAGAGGTTAGAGAGGGTATTCCTGAAATTGTCCCTCGATTCTTCCCCCCCGATCAGCTCACTTATGATCCTTCCCATTTCTTTGAACTCATTGCCTATCGAGAGTAACATGGTTCCCATCTGGTCAAAACTTACAGGGGGAACTCCCTCAAGGGTATCTCCTGGCCGACAGATATCGGGCTCTGCTCCAGGCAAGAGTTCAATATGTTTTTCTCCTAAGAGGCCTAAAGAAGCCAGCGTAGCTTTAGAACCTTGCGGCACTTCGATCCCAGAGTTAATAGTCAATAAAACATTCGCCCGGCTTCCTTTTAGTCTTATATCCTTGACATAACCAATCTTTACTCCCGCCATCCTGACCACGGCTCTTTTTTCCAAGCCAGCAGCGGTATCAAAAGAAACATAAAGGGAATAACCCGGCTTCCTGAAAAGAACACTGAGGTCTCCCACGACGAACACGGCAGCAGCAACTATAAACAATGCAATTGAAATAAATATTCCTATTTTTAACTCCCTCTTCATCATCTTCTCCTTATTGCCTTTAAAGAAGAATCAGTCTTAATTTTAACATTATTTTTTACCAATTTTTAATAGGCCCCTCCGCTCGACCATGGATAAACTGCTGAACCACTTGATTGTCTGAGTTCTTAATCTCTTCTGGACTCCCCATCTCGATAATCTGTCCTGCATAAAGCATCCCAATCCTATCTGCTACCTTATAGGCACTGACCATATCGTGAGTTATGATAATAGTAGCCACCTTCAATTCTTCTTTCATCCTTATCACCAAATCATTTATGGCATCTGCTCTAATCGGGTCGATACCCGTGGAGGGCTCGTCATAGAGGATTATATCAGGTCGATAAGCGATTGCCCGAGCCAGCCCGACTCTCTTTTTCATTCCTCCGCTTAACTCGTAGGGCATTAAGTTTTCAATTCCTATTAACCCGACTTTGGCCAAACTATCCTTAACCAATTCTTTTATTTCTTCTTGCGAAAAATCAGTGTATCTTTCCAGACCGAAGCTTACATTCTGACCAACTGTCATGGAGTCAAAAAGTGCTGATCCTTGAAAAAGCATCCCGAACCTCCTGGTAATTTTATGGAGTTCGTCATTTCTGAGGTTGGTGATATCCACTCCATCCACAAGAATCTTTCCCTTATCTGGCTTAAGCAGCCCGATCATGTGCTTGAGAAGGACACTTTTTCCGCACCCGCTCTGACCTATGATCACCAGAGTTTCTCCGTGTTTAAGCCCAAGGTTCACTCCTTGAAGGACTTTTTTTGGACCAAAAGATTTATGAAGATCGACTACGCAAATCATATTCAAATATCCGCGGGGAGGGCCTTACTGAGAAAGAAGTTTACGATTAAAATAAGGATACTCGCTATGACAACTGTCCGCGTCGTAGCTCTCCCAACTCCTTCTGCTCCCCCTTCTGTTCTTAATCCCTGCCAGCAGCCTATTAAGGCAATAATAACTCCAAAAACCGCTGATTTTATAAGCCCGCTCATGATATCCCATAATTCCATATAAAGCAACGTATTCCTGATGTAAAGAACCCTGTTTACTCCCATAAGGTAAGTATTATAAAAAAAGCCAGCAGCCATGCCGATTATATCCCCGTAGATTGTCAAACAAGGGAGCATGATCAAGGAAGCCAGAGTCCGGGGAACAACGAGGTAGCGCGTCGGATCAGCTCCCAAGCTGAAGAGGGCATCGATCTGTTCTGTTATCTTCATCGTCCCAATCTCTGCAGCCATAGCCGAACCCACTCGGCCCGAAACCATTAAACCTACCAGAATAGGGATCAACTCTTTGCTAAGGCCTAGAGAAATGATCGGCCCTCCGTAAGTCTCTGAGCCAGGACCTATGTACCTGTGAAATCCTAGGTATGTTTGGAGCCCAAAAACAAGACCGCCAAAGGCTGCGGTGAGAGAGACAACAGGGAGAGACCTGACCCCTATTTCCTCAAGCTGCTGGATGAATATACTTTTTTCCCATGGTTTTTTAAAAAGATTCTTGAACGTTTGAAAAAACAGCAGCCCTACTTCTCCGACTTGCTGGAGGAAGGAGTTAAAATAAAAAACCGGGGATCTTGCTCTTGAGAACATTTTATGATTTAAAAGATTGAAACTCCATGTCAGCAAACCGAGCATATTCTCTTATGAAGGCAAGCTTTATTCTACCTGTGGGGCCATTCCTTTGCTTGGCGACATTGACATCTGCTATCCCCCGGATACTCTCATCATTAGGATGATATAATTCGGGACGGTAAATGAAGATAACAACATCAGCATCCTGCTCGATGGCGCCCGACTCCCGTAAGTCTGAGAGTTGAGGAATTGGTTCACGACGCCCTCTCTCAGGAGCGCGGCTTAGCTGGGAAATCCCTACAACTGGAATTTTCATCTCCTTGGCTAATTCTTTTAAAGAGCGCGAGATGTATGACATCTCCTGAGTTCTATTTTCAAACCTCCCTCCGGGCCGCATAAGCTGGATATAATCGATAAACAGCAAGTCAAGATTCTGCTCCATTTTTAGCCTTCGTGCTTTGGCCTTCATTTCCATGACCGTCAAAGCAGCGGTCTCATCCACAAATATCTTAGCTTGAGAAAGAACCTCGCCGCTCAGTTTGAGTTTCTCGAATTCTCTTTCTCCTATAAAACCGGTCCTGACCTTCTTCAGATCTAACTGCGCCTCAGCACAGAGCATCCTTATAACTACCTGTTCCTTGGCCATTTCAAGAGAAAAAAAGCCCACAGAATAGTCTGTTTTTTGGCCTGCATATTGAGAAATATTCAAGCAAAGAGCTGTCTTGCCCATCGAAGGACGAGCGGCAATGACAATAAACTCAGAGTTGTGAAAACCTGAAGTCAATCCATCTAAATCCCTGAATCCTGATGGTACTCCCGTTACCGTTTCTTTCCTATCATGGAGGGCTTTAATCATATCTAGCGTAGGCGGGGCTAACATACTCACAGGGATAAAGCCCGGCTTTATCCTCTGCTCAGCCACTTCTATGATTGCAGCCTGGGCTTCATCCAAAAGCTGGTCAGCATCATCTTTTTGTTCAAAGCTTGAGGAAATGATCTTGGCAGAGGAGAGGATGAGTTGTCTAAAAAGAGACTTTTCTTTAATTATTCGAGCATAGAATTCAATATTCAAACTCTTGGGAACTCCATCCATCAAGGACGAAAGATAAGAAGCCCCACCAATCTCTTCCAGTGAACCTTCTCTTTGAAGCTCTTCACTCAATGTAACCACATCAACTGGAAGGCCTTTATCCACCAAGAAAATAACCTTGTCAACAATCTTCCGATTAGCGTCTTTATAAAAATCTTCTGGAGAGATAATGGAAAGCACTGGGTTCAAATTTTCATTATTCAAAAGAATCCCTCCCAAAACAGTCTTCTCGGCTTCAAGGCTGTGAGGGGGGGTCTTTTTCAAAAACATTAAGTCAAGTTCCACTTTACTCTCCGTAAAAATTTATTTTTTGGACCTCTTCCTTTCTCCTTCTTCCTCCTTCTTATCTTTCTTCCCTTCCTTCTCTTTCTTTTCTACTTCGGCCTCGGCTTTCTCCTCCTCGCCCGAAGGCATCTCCCTTTCTTCCTTTTTCTCCTCCAGCACCTCTTTTTCCTCTTTCGCCTGCACTTCAATCTCTGGCTTTATGCTCTCTTCTTCAATCTCTTCCTTTTTTTCTTCAGGAATTTCCTCCTGCTCTTCCTTCTTATCTTCTGGTACTTCTTCTCCCTTTTTCTTTTCTTCTTCTGGCTCCTCTCTCTCTTCTGTCGCTTCCTCCATTTTTTCTTCCGGAACTTCCTCTTCCTTCTTCTCTTCTCCTATCTCTCCTTCTAGCTTTATAACCTCTACTCTTATCTCTACCTTTTCCTCTTGGAAGATTTTAATCGGCACGATGTAGTTGCCCAATCTCTTTATGGGCTCCTCCAGCAAAATCTTTTTTTTATCGATTTCAAAACCCAATTCATGAAGGGCATCCTTTATATCTGAAGAACTCACTGAACCAAAAATCATATCTTTTTCCCCTGACTTTCTCTCAAAAGCAAGGGCAACTTGGTTGAGATTCTGGATAAGCCCTTCGAAAGAAAGCCTTTCTTTCTCGAGCTTCTTTTTCAAAGCCTGCCTTTCTATCTCAATCATCTTCATGTTAGACGAAGTGACCTCTAGTGCTAATTTTTTGGGAATCAGATAATTTCTCCCATAGCCTGGAGCCACATTAACAATATCTCCTTTGCTCCCAAGGTTTTCTACATCTTTTTTCAGGATAACTCTCATTTTTCCTCCAATTGCCTAGCTCCTATCTTAATCTTCTACGTAGGGAAGCAAAGCCAGCAAACGTGCTCTCTTTATTGCAGTGGATAACCTCCGCTGATGAAAAGCACATGTGCCGGTCATTCGTCTGGGAGAAATCTTTCCTCTCTCAAGAATATACCTCTTCAAAATATCAACGTTTTTATAATCAATCTCTCTCACATTCCTCTGACAAAAACGGCAGACCTTTCTTTTAGGGGGAAAATACCTCCGGAAAGCACCTCTATCGCCTCTATCACCTCTTTGTTCTCTCGCCATTCTTATTTATCCTCCTTGCTCGTTTCCGCAGAGTCTAAATCTTCTTGATCTTCCTTTTTCTTCTCTTCAGGTTCCTCTTCTTCCTTCTTCTTTTCTTCTTCCTCTGCAGGAGCCACAATTTCTTCTTCCCTCATCTGTTCAACTTCTTCCTCTTGGGGGGTTATAATCTCTTCTTCCTCTACAGTAGCCTCTGCTTCTCCCGCGGGAATTCGTTTTCTTTTTTTGCGCACATTTTCTCTAGCTTCTTTTTTCACAGTCAGAAAACGCAAGATTGCCTCTGTTTGCTTGAAGCGCTTTTCAAGCTCAAAGGGAATATCAGAATCCCCCTCGTAATGAAAAAAAACATAAAAAGCTTCTTCGAATTTTTTAATTGGATAAGCTAGCTTCTTCTTCCCCCATCTGTCTTCCTGGATCAATTTCCCCCTTTTTTTGGAAATGACACCCGATATTTGAGTGATAATTTTTGTAGTCTCTTCTTCTTCCAGGTTGGGGGAAATCAAAAAAACCGTTTCGTATTGCCTCATTAACACCTCCTTATGGATTTAAAGCTCCTTCTTTTAAAAGAAGGAACAAGGAGATCCTTCTCTCCGCTCTCTTAGGTTTAATCTGTTATGGTCTTTCCTCTATGATTATAAGTATTCATAGCCCTTTCCACTTCTCCAGATAGAATCATCTCCAAGGCCTCTCGGGTTTTCCTTAAGCCTTCTTCAAGACGTGATTCCTCTGCCTTATCAAAAGAAGAAAGAACATAATTTACAGCATTTTCACCTTCTGGTAAAGGGCCGAGCCCTACTCTTATCCTTGGAAATTCTTCAGTTCGAATCTCCTCGACGATCGANCTCATCCCTTTATGGGTTCCAGGTCCTCCTCTTTTTCTAATCCTTATCTCTCCCAANGGAATGTCTAAATCATCGTAGACAACAATAAGATGTTCTGGCTTAATATCCCTCCCCTCCAAAATCTTCTTCACTGTCAGNCCGCTTTTGTTCATGTATGTCTGGGGAAGGGCTAGAAGGATTTTCTCATCCTTCCTCTCAACCTCGCCAGCCTTGGAAAAAAATATTTTCTTTCTCAGTTTAACCTTCCATTCTTTAGCTGTTTTCTTGACAAAGGTGAATCCTACGTTATGCCTTGTCCCAGAGTAACGTCTCCCAGGGTTCCCCAGTCCAACAACTGCCCACAAATGTTACTCCTTCTCCTTTGCTTTTTTCTCCTCCTTCCCCCTCTTTTCTTCCTTTGCCTCTTTTTCTCTCTTTTCCTCCTTGGCTTCCATTTCCTCCTTTTCCTTTTCTGGTCTCTCTTTTCCAATGACTTCGGGTTCTTCCTCTTCAGCGATCACCTCTTCTTCCTCCTCGACTTCTATTTCTTCCTCTTTTAGAGGAACTTCAATCAGGACCATTATTGTATCAGAGGAAGTTATAAGCTTCACTCCCTCGGGTAGAGTAATATCTCTTGCTTTAAGAGACTGACGGAGGTGGAGGCCACTTATATCTATTTCAATATGTTCAGGGATATCCTTGGGAAGGCATTCAATCTCAACTTCTCGAGTAATAAAGTCAACAAACCCCCCTTCTGTCTTAACTCCCACAGCTTCGCCCACGCCCACAACAGGCACGAAAACTCGAATGGCCTTATCCATTGCAATATGGACAAAATCAGCATGAAGAATCTCGTCTGTAACAGGATCCCTTTGCAGCTCTTTTATCATGACATCTCTTCTCTCAGAATCGAATGAGACTTGAAAAACTGTATTTTCTCCAGTTTCAGACCTCAAAATCATGAAGACATCCTGCTTTTTCAAAGTCAAGGGGACATTGCTGGAGTCAGCCCCGTAAAGAATAGCTGGTATCATCCCTTCACTTCTCAATCGACGAGACGCATTTTTTCCAAATATTTCTCTTTTCTCCGCTTTAATCTTAAAGCTCATCGCCCTTTCCTCCTTAGATAAACAGCGAACTCACTGATTGCCCTTTATTTATTCTCCGAATGGCTTCTCCAAAAAGAGAGGCAACGGAGAGGGTCATGATCTTATTAGACGACTTCGACTTCCCTTGGAGAGGGATTGTGTTGGTAACAATCAACTTTTCTAAATTAGAATTTTCTATTTTTTCTACGGCTTTCCCTGATAAAACAGGATGGCTGCAGGCTGCAAAAATTCTCTTAGCTCCTTCTCTCTTTAAAGCCTCAGCGCTCTCAACAAGCGTTCCTCCTGTATCCACCATATCATCCAGAATAACAACATCGCAATCTTTGACTTCACCGATCACATGGAATACCTTGGCTTCATTTGGAGCAGGCCTCCTTTTGTCTATTATCGCCAATCCAGCTCTCATCCTCTTTGCAAACAGCCTGGCTCTCCCCACACCTCCAGCATCAGGGGAAACAACGGCTAAATCTTTCAACTTCAAGGTTTGAACATAATTAGCTAACACAGGAAGAGCCATCAAATTATCAACGGGGATAGAGAAAAACCCTTGAATTTGGGGCGAATGGAGGTCCATAGCCAGAATCCTCGTAGCTCCTGCGGTCTGCAGCAGGTCAGCAACGAGCCGGGCTGATATGGGAACTCTTGGCCTGTCTTTCCAGTCCTGGCGTGCGTAGCAGTAGTAGGGAATGACAGCAGTAATCCTCTCGGCAGAGGCTCGCTTAAAGGCATCAATCATCAGGAAAAGCTCCATCAAGTGAAAGTTAGCCTCATAAGAGCCAGATTGGATAACAAAAATGTCTTCCCCTCGAATATTTTCATCGATATAAAAATGAATCTCTCCGTCGCTGAACCGCTCTAAAACACATTTTCCTAAATCGATCTTCAAGAAACTGGCAATCTCCTGGGCTAAAGCACTATTAGAAGAACCAGCAAAAACTTTCATCGAATCTTTTGTGCTCACTCAATCTTCTCCTCGATGACTTCCTCCAAAAGGAAGAAATCTCTTCGCAACCTTTGGCTGGGGTGGGAGGATTCGAACCTCCGATGGCGGATCCAAAGTCCGCTGCCTTACCGCTTGGCTACACCCCAGTCTTCAGACTCCTCCANTATCGCTCTCGAGGCAAAGTCTCAACAAGAAGAGAGGTGTAGTCCTTTTTCACTTTTNTCAAGACTTTCTCTGCCTTTTCTTGCTCTAAAAAGAGCCCGAACACAGCAGAACCAGTCCCACTGACTAAGGGCAACTCTGATCCCTGGCCCCTGAGCAATCTCTTTATGGCTTTAAGTTGAGGATAAAAGCGAAAAACCGTCTCTTCTAATCTATTTTCCAATAAACCAAATTCTCTGTTTTCTAAAAACTGGATAATTTTACTGTCTTTGTCCTGTGAAGTCAAGGATAACGGAAAATGGCTGTAAATGTGAGCAGTCTGGATTGAAAAAGAGGGCAAAACCAACAGGCAAAAGAGTGTGGCGGCATCAGAAAGGGGAGTAATTTCATCTCCCCTTCCTGATCCTAAACATAGGCCGCCTTCGAGAAAGAAGGGAACATCCGCACCAAGTTGCTTACCTAAATCCGTCAAAGCTTTTTTTCCTAGCCGAAGCCTCCATCTTTTATTCAAAACGTGAAGGGTTACGGCCGCATTGCTGCTTCCTCCTCCTAAGCCCTTGCCAGGAGGGATATTCTTGGTGACCTGAATTTCAATCCCTTGCGATACATGGAATTGCTCTTTGAGGAGGAGCGCTGCCCTGAAAATAAGGTTATCCCTTTCCCACGATATTGTTTTATCATCTCCTTTAAGGAGAATTTTATCCTGCTCCGTTGACCGGAATTCCAGCACATCAAAAAAATTTATTGTCTGCAAGAGAGTTCTTACTTCATGGTAGTTGTCCTCTCTTTTCCCCCTGACTTCTAATCCAAGGTTTATCTTGGCAAAGGATTTAATTCTCATCGGCCAATATCTTTTCGATCTCAGCCCAGCTTTTTCGTTCATACCTTCCTAAAACAGAAAGAGAAAAAGCCCCTTTCTTTAAGGGCTGGTTAAGGTTGATTCTAAGAATCTTTAGATGCCCCCTATTCAGATGATGCTGAAAAATGAGAAGGCGGGCAAAAGGAGTATCAGCAAAAAATTCTTTGACTTCAAACCGAAACTCGCCTCTTTGGCCTGCCAATATTCGACCCCTCTCATCCTTGGCAAGGCTCCAGATCTCTCCTTTCTCCTCACCTTCATCCCCCATCTCTTCATCTTCCCATTTTCCGCTTAAAAGATTAATCATCTCATACAGATTTAGGCGAAATCCCAAGAAATATTGGATAATCTCCTCTTCTTCTCCCTGCCAATAGACTCTCTTCGAGGGGACAATAAAGGCTGCCTCATCCTCAGCCACAATAATCTGGTAGAGGGTTCTGCCCAGTATATTAGAGACTTCTATCCGCCCCTGATGAGGAAGCTGGAACAAGAATGAAAACTTAGACCTAGATGATCCTTGGTCTCCAGTGATTCTTAGAGAAGCATACCCCTCTATCCTCTCGATCTTTGAGGGAAGCGGGAGAAGGATAACAGGGGAAGGCCGGCAATGGGCAAGAAAAAATATGGCAAGGAAAACAATCGGGAAAAGCGAAGCTTTTAAAACTTTGATACATTGTTTATCCTTCGACTGCCCCTTGGTTAAAATCCTGCTCATGGTCTCTCCAGAAGATGAGCGTTAAGCCTCATTTAAGTCATAGGCCTTGGAAAGAGTCCCCTGGAATTCCTGGTTGCAGCTTGCTGTTCCTTCCCCAGACTCTCAAACTGTAAAAGACCTAGCAAGAAGCAAGATCTATAGCTGCTAGCCGAATCAACCTTAAGCCTATACTGAATATCCAAATTTTCAGGACTCTTTCTACTCCTTTTCCTCTTCTGATTCCTGTTTAATGTCGTCCTCGCCAAGGGAGAAGCCGTAATCTTCTGTCTTCAGTATGCGCTTTTTCTCTAGAGGCGCCCGTTGAGCATCATCAACACGAGAGAACCCATAATCTTTTATTCCCAGCTTCTGCCTCCTCTCTTTTGTCTTCGCTTTAGACCCCTTATCACCAAGGGAGAAGCCGTAGTCTTCTGTCTTCAGCTTGCGCTTTCTTTTCCGGAGAAGAGGATAGAGTGGTGATTTCAGCTTCTTGCCAAAACAAGAAAGAGTTGGATTGAAGATTAAAGCAAGAACGAACAGAGCAAAAATGATTATGATTCCATAAATCTGCCAGCGCATCTTGTGCCTCGAACGCGAAAGAGCTTGTCCCTGAAGCTTTCCAGGACGAGATTTTTCAAATTCATTATAAGCGTGGCTCCTGAATTAGTCAATGAAGGGGAGAAATTTGCCAACCCCAGTGGAATCAGGCTTTGCCAGAAAAAAGAGCAGAGTCGACCGCAAGGTAATGTATTTGCATAAATTTCGTTTGTATGAGCAAAGGCAAAAAGCAAGACCTGACCCCATAAAAAGAAAAGGGATTTAACGAAAGATAGGAGCTCTATTTTTTCTCTTCTAAATCTTCCTGGAAATCAGAAATCTTGGCCTTCACTTTCTCTCCACCTATATAAAGACCGATCAAGAAAGCGGCAGAAGTAGCGAAGATGATGAAAAGAGATTTGAGGAAATCTTTCATCTTAACTTTCCTTTTAGATTGTCATTAAAAATACAAAAAAAGTCAACAATATAAAGCAAAAATCATCAAAAAATTTCAAAATTGTGTCATCACGGATGGAAGATATCCAAATCCGTTAGTATTTAATAAGTTTCAAGGTCGCTTCATCCATTCCCAAATACTCTTTTGATAAGGATTAATACTTCCTTACCACAGAAAATGAGACGCTTACTGATGAAAAATTTGATTTTTCCTCTATTTCTTTGTATAGTTTTTTATGTCTCAACCTGAGGATAGACAGAAAGAAAATGAGAAGAATTTCATTGATTATCTTTCTCTCTCTCTGCCTCTGTGTTTCCTTCGCCTGGTCTCAGGGAATAAGGAAAGCGGTCTGGGCTGGACAGTTTTATGAAAAAAAGGCGGAAATTCTCTCTCAACAGATAGACCGATTCCTCGAGAATGTCAAAAAAAAGCCATCTATTGACGAAGAAATTTTGGCAGTTATTGCCCCTCATGCTGGATATGTTTACTCAGGACAGGTCGCTGCTTATGCTTACCGTCTGATTCAGGGAAAAGATTATGAATCGGTCATAATCATCGCCCCTTCTCATCGTTACGGCTTCCAAGGCTGTTCAATCTACCCCCAAGGTGGATACGAGACGCCTCTGGGAACGGCAGAAATCGATGAGCCCCTTGCCTCAGAAATATCTAAAGCTTCTGGGTTCAAATATATCCCCGAGGCTCATCAGATGGAACACGCTGTGGAAGTTCAGATTCCTTTCATCCAAAAGACTGTTCCTCAGGCAAAAATCGTCCCGATAGTCATGGGTTATCCCACAAGAAGAACCATTACTCGCCTGGCAGATGCCCTTGTAGAAGTTCTGCCCGGAAAAAAGGCGTTGATTATTGCTTCAACTGATATGTCTCATTACTTGCCCAAGAAAAAAGCCAACGACACGGACTCCAAGACAATTTCCCTCATTCAGTCTTTCGAAACCAGCACTCTGCTCAAAAAGCTCGAAGGAGGCGAAAACATCATGTGTGGAGGGGGACCTGTTGTCTCGTCTCTGCTCTATGCCCTAGAAAGAGGAGAGGCGAAAGTTGAGATTCTTCACTATGCCGACTCTTCACAATTGGGGGGAGAATCCCAAGTTGTCGGTTATTTAGCAGCCGCTCTTTATTCAAAAAATCCTAATCCCATATTTATCCTCTCTCTAGAGGAAAAAGCAGAGCTTCTCGGGTTGGCCCGTTCTGCCATAAATCAGTTTATCAGAGAGAAAAAAAACATAAATTACAGCACGGCAAACCTGAATTTTCTGGCCAAGAAGGGCGCCTTTGTGACCCTCAAAAGAAAAGGTTCCCTAAGAGGATGCATAGGTTTCATCGAACCTGTCTTACCTCTTTACCAAACTGTTATTCAAACGTCCGTTTACGCTGCCTGTAGAGACCAGAGGTTTCCTCCTGTATCGGCAGAAGAACTTGATGATTTAGAAATAGAGATTTCCGTTCTATCTCCTCTCAAAAAGATTCATGATCTAAATCTCATTAAGGTTGGAAAACATGGGCTTGTCATTTCCAAGGGGAATAAAAAAGGCCTTCTTCTCCCTCAAGTCCCTGTCGAAAATAACTGGTCAAGGGAAATGTTTCTCAAGCAGGCGTGCTTGAAAGCTGGTCTTCCGCCGAATGCTTGGAAATCTGAAGCTGATATTTATATATTCGAAGCTATTATATTCCAGTGATAAAAAATGCCTCTTTACGAATATAAATGCTTAACATGCGGCTATTCGCTTGAAGTCATCCAGAAAATCAATGAGCCGCGGTTAAAAAAATGCCCTAAATGTGGAGGGCTGCTAAAGAAAATCCTCTCGCCTCCAGCCCTTCAGTTTAAAGGCAGCGGTTGGTATATCACTGATTACGCTCAAAACGAAAAACCAGAAAAGGAAACCAAAGTCAATGAGAAACCCGAAAGTGAAAAACCTGCTGCTTCCAAGAAAAAGAAGAACGCTTCTTCCTCTTCATCTGACTAAACAGACCATCCTTTTCTCCAGGTTGCAATCTTAAACGAGGCCATAAACTGTGCTCTTTTGGAAGAATCTTTTTTTCCTTGATAGCGAGTAAACAATCAGGCTGGGTGTTTCAAAACACGCGGGATTTCCCCAGCGAGGAAATCCCGCTCGGATACAGGCTTCGCTCTCCTCTCCCTATTGGAGAGATTGCTAAGCCTGTTCCGAGCAAAGCGAAGGAATCTTCTTCGCTCCTCGCAATGCCCGCTCAGCCTTCCTCACAGTTTTCTCCAACCCCCAGCCTGGTCAGTATTTCTGGCTCTAGGAGCATAAGTATTTCACGGAAGAAAGATGCTTACTGCTCTTTTGACAATAGGGCGCTTTGGGAATAAAATTTAAGTAATGAAGATTATCGTTCGAGCACCTAACTGGATAGGAGACTCTATCCTTGCTGTTCCTGCCGCCTATAGTTTGAGCAGAAACTTTCCCCAGGCTCAAATATGGATAGCTGCCAAAGAGTGGGTAAAAGATCTCTTCTCCTCTCATGATTTTATAAAAGGCATATTCCCTCTTCCAGACGCAGATGGCTTTAGGAACCTGAAGGATTCAATACAAAAAATAAAAAGCTTCAATTTTGATATCGGAGTCCTTCTTACCAATTCATTCTCTTCAGCTTTCCTGTTCTATCTTAGCAAGATCCCTGAAAGATGGGGATACTCTACAGATGGACGTAGAGTGCTTCTCACCAGGAGAGTGGCGTTAAAGAAAGGGGAAGACAGTTCCCACCAATTAAATTACTATCTGGACCTTATCTCCGGCTTGGGTCTAAAAACTTCCCCGCCAAAGATATCCCTGCCAGTAACTCAAGAAGAAAAGGGGAAGGCTAAGGAGATGCTCCTCTCCTTAAATGTCGATTTAAAAAAGCCTCTCATCATTCTTAACCCTGGTGCTTCTTATGGCCCTTCTAAAAGATGGCACGCTGAAAATTACGCCAAGCTAGCCATTTTATTACAGGATAGAAAAAAGGCAGAAATTCTCATCACAGGCTCCAAAGACGAGGCCGAGCTGGTTGAATCCATAGCTTCCTTCATGACAAAAAAACCTCTTAATCTGGCAGGACAAACAAGCCTTCGGGAGCTTGCAGGATTGATCAGCAACGCAGATCTTTTTATCACCAATGACTCAGGGCCGATGCACATAGCGAATGCCCTAAAAATACCAGTTATAGCTATATTTGGACCGACGAATCCTAACTCTACCGGTCCTTTCCAACAACCCGCTGCTGTCATCAAGAAAGATGTTCCATGCTGGCCATGCAGCTACAGAGAATGCCCGTTTGATCACAGATGCATGATAAGCATTGATCCCGAAGAGGTCTTCGAGGCATGTCAGAAATTCTTAAGATGAAAAAACGAGCAGTCTTTCTCGATAGAGACGGGACAATCAATAAAGATGTGGGGTATCCCAGCTCTTTCAGTATGATAGAAATTTTTCCTTACAGCTTCGAAGCAATAAGGAAAATAAACGAGGCTGGTCTTTTAGCCGTTATTGTATCCAACCAATCAGGAGTTGGACGGGGACTGATTATTGAGAAAAACCTTCATGACATTCACCAGAAACTAAGAGCAACATTTGCCAAACGCAACGCACATTTTGACGGTGTCTATTACTGTCCCCATTACCGTCTTTCCTCGTTCCCTCGGTACAGAAAGAATTGCATGTGCCGCAAGCCAAACCCGGGGATGGGCCTTCAAGCTGCCGCAGAACTCAATATTGATATGAATAATTCTTATATGGTGGGAGACAAGGTGGAAGATATCCTTTTTGGTCGCAATATTCAAGCCAAACCTATCCTCCTCCTCACAGGTTTTGGTCAAGAAACGCTACCTAAGCTTAAGAAAAAGCGGATTGCGCCTGCTTACGTAGCTACGAACCTACTGGATGCTGTAAACTGGATACTGAAGCGGGAAAAGAAAATGTCCTGATAGGAAGTGACGCAATCCTTTGGTGAACCATAATTTAGGCCAATGATCAGATTTGATGATATCTTAGAAAAGGTTTCTTCTTCTTACAGCGAGAAAGACATAACTCTCCTTCAGAAAGCTTATATCTTTGCGGCCCAGGCTCATAAGGGTCAAACCAGGCGCTCCGGAGAGCCTTATTTGAGTCATTCCTTGGAAGTTGCAAGCATGCTTGCAGACATGAAATTAGATAAAACGACTTTAGCAGCGGGTCTCCTCCATGATGTTTTAGAGGACACCGATGTGACTGCCTTAGAACTTCAGCAGGCTTTTGGCAAAGAGATAGCTCATCTGGTAGAAGGGGCTACTAAAATCAGCCGTTTTCAGGAATCTTCGCCTGAAACAAGGCAAGCGGAAAGCATCCGAAAAATCATCCTGGCCATGATTGATGATTTAAGGGTCATTTTTATCAAATTAGCTGACAGGATTCACAACCTAAAAACTCTAAAATATTTACCTGAGGATAAGCAAAAAAAGATTGCCAAGGAAACCCTGGAGATATATGCCCCTATTGCCAACCGATTGGGCATGGGACGAATAAAAGCCGAATTAGAAGAGCTTTCTTTTCGCTACGTAGATCCAGACGATTATTTCCAAGTGGCCTCTCTTGTTGATCCCAAAAGAGAAGAGGCCGAAAAGGAGCTCAATAAAACCAAACGGGCGCTTGAAAGTCTAATGAAGGTTAATCATATTCCAGCAAAAATATCCTATCGAATAAAAAGGCTCTACAGCATCCATGATAAAATGATAAGACAGAATACTAACTTCGACCAAGTTTATGATTTCATGGCTCTGAGGCTAATCACTAACTCTGTCAAGAATTGCTATTCTGCCCTGGGAATGATTCATCAGAAATGGCCGCATCTTCCTCATCGATTCCGAGACTTCATCGCTATGCCCAAGCCTAATCTTTATCAATCTCTCCACACAACAATCATCGCCGAAAAAAAACAAACTGTCGAAATTCAAATCCGGACACATGACATGCATAATTTAGCTGAAAACGGAATCGCCGCCCACTGGAAATACAAGGAAGCAGATACCCGTCACATCATGCAAGAGGACAAAAGGCTGCATTGGCTGAGAGAAATGGTCGATCTTTACAAAGAACAAAAGAGCCCCCGAGAATTCTTGAAAAGCCTGAAAACAGACCTCATTCCTGAAGAAGTTTATGTTTTCACTCCTAAGGGAAAAGTCGTAACCTTACCTCTTGGTGCCTCTGCCCTGGATTTTGCCTTTAAGGTTCATTCTGAAATAGGGCTGCACTGCGCAGGAGCAAAAATAAACGCCAGGAATGAACCTTTAAAGACAATCTTGAAGACCGGAGATATAGTGGAGATTTTAACCTCACCTGAAAAAACTCCAAGTCGAGATTGGTTGAATATAGCCTTCACCTCAACCGCCCGACACAATATAAAACGCTGGCTAAACTTACAGGATAAAATAAAGAATACCGCCCTCGGGAAAAAATTGTGGGAAAAAGAAATCAAGCATTATAAGGTCCCCGCAGATTTTCTAAAAGAAGAAAATCTCCTCAAGAGTCTCTCTTCTGTAGCAAATGTGAGGCTTAAAAAGATGGAAGATTTTTATGCTTATGTTGGATTTGGGAAAATAGTGCTTGAAAAAAAACTTATGGAAAAGCTCTTCCCCGCAGAAAAAATCGAAAAGAAAAAGGACACATTCCTGAAAAAAGTTGTTACAAAAATGGCCAAGAAGCCAAAGCCAGTCGTCCAGGCTAAGGGCGTCCATTTAGCCAAATGCTGTTCCCCTATCATGGGCGAACCTATCATAGGATACATCACGTCAGGAAAAGGAATAACAGTCCACTCCCTGCGTTGCCCACTGGTTGAAAGAGAAGTTCTGGATAACCAGCGCATGGTTGAGGTCTCCTGGGAGGATACTCCAAAAGGAAGCTTTAAAGGAAAACTCTTGATAAAGGCGGAGGACTCTCCGGGAGTCTTAGCCAAGCTCGCCTCTGCTATTTCACAGTCAGACGGAAATATCACTAAGGCTGAAGTAACAACTTCCCACGACAAGAAAGCTCAAATTAAGCTCATCCTTATTATTCGAGACATAAAACATCTTGAGGCGATGATGAAAAAGCTTTCGGGTATAAAAGAGATTACTTCTGTCGAAAGAATCTGAAAGAATGGGAGGCGTATGATCTCGCCCCCAAATTATTCCTCAGAGGGCGGTGTAGGCGTTGAATCGAGAGGGGCTGCTTTGGGGAACGTCCCCTTGGTTACTTTCCCTGAACGAAGACATCTGGTGCAAACCCATATTCGTCTGATCCCTGAATTTGTCTGAGCTCTAACATGCTGCAAATTAGGTTTCCATTTTTTTTTGGAGGCTTTATGGGAATGACTCACGCTTTGTCCAAAAAAAGGTCCTTTTCCACAAATCTCACAGACTTTGGGCATTTTCGTTCTCTTGAAAAGACTTTTTATACCACATCTTAAGAAAAAATCCAAAGAAATTTTTAAATTTGCGCGTAAGTGTCTCCATTTCCGTGATGAATGGTTGCTATGTTCAGTACAAAGGTTTTGGGAAATAGCTACAGCGACCATTGAAGATTTAGCCTTCGGAATTCGCTCTTCAAGGGAACCCGACGGAGTCGGGCGGCGAGTATGTCTGAGCGAAGCGAGTTACGCAGCCGCCGAGAAGAGCGAATGGAGAATGGCGTTAAAAATCTGAAGGGAGCTAGGCTATTTCCCAAAACCTTCTCCAATCACGGATTTGGAGATGCT
>JGI2172J19969_10000205_pt1 | contig 24238 bp, 26 predicted proteins | sample DeeMarSWOR230_32_FD_19969 | JGI IMG/M metagenome (IMG submission 19969)
GAAGCCGTATCCAAGCCAATAATAACGTTCACGCCTATCGTCCTGTTCCAATCGCGTATCCAAACCCCTTGCTCTGACCGGCCCTTCTGCACTATAAGGTCAAACTTCCTAGAAATGCCACTGTAACCTTCAATAACAGCGTTCTCATAGTTAATTTTGTAGCCTTCTTTCTTGAAATACTGCACCGCGAGATCCACTAAACGCCGCTTCGGTCTTACTTGCCCCTCGTCACTCATTACACGCGCACTCTTCCCTAAATGTTATCTAACTGTTTGTGGAAAAGTCTTTCGGAGGCACACGAGTATTAGACCAACTTTAATCATTGTATGCAACCGATGCGGCGGCTTGTTCTTGGCTGCAGAGAGCCAGAAAACCAAAACCTGCCCCTACTGCGGTACACGCGTAGACGTGAGAAGGGCTAAAAAGGTTGCCGCAGCCGAAAGCGCTTTCGAAGCCTCTGAAATCCTGCGGGATATAAAAAGCAGGAAGGGCTTCAGCCGCGAATAACTTCAACCTATTTGTCTCAGCATCTCGCAAGCCTTGCACAAATCCGAAGACGCTGGCTCGCCGCACTCAATGCACTCCTTGAAGTCAGCTTTTTTGGCGATTTCATCCAAGGCGGGTCTTATGCGCTCTATCGACTTGAAAACCGTGAATTTTGTTCCAGCATGTTTTTCTTCCATGCGGTTAAGCATGAAGCGAATGTCGTTCCGCAAGGCTTCTGGAGCATAAGGGCATGGCATGTCTTGAAACTTGATCTTCTTAACATAAGCGTACAGGGCGCTTTCCTTCTCTGGAATTTCACAGAACGGCTTAACCTTCCGCACAAACCGCGGATGCACCTCATCCGTCACGGGTTTTTCCTTAGCCAACCGCAAAATATCCCCGCGAAAAATGTTCAAAAGAATCGTTTGAACCTCATCGTCCAAAGTGTGCGCCGTCGCAATTTTGTCTGCGTTAACATCACGAGCAGCTACATTAAGTGCTTTTCGCCTTAAGACGCCGCAGTAAGCGCAGGACGTTAGCTCCCTCTCGCCTTTCCGCTGTGCCCTTGCAACTATTTCGTCAAGTGTGAAACCATAAAGCTCCTTAAACGAGACCACATAATGATCTATTTTCAGCTTTTTGCATTTTGCCGCTGCGATTGCTAAGGCTTCGTCCCTGTAACCTTTAATTCCCTCGTCCACGGTCACAGCTACAAGCGATGCTTTAGGGCGAAGCTGCTCCATTTTGGCTAATATATGTAATAGGCTTATGCTGTCCTTCCCGCCGGAAACAGCCACTGCTATCCTGTCGTCAAAATTGAACATTCGATACTTAGCGATGCTTGCCCGCACCTTCGCTTCTATAGACTCAACGAAGCATTTTTTGCAGAGCCTTTCTCCCGAGTACAGCCTAAAAAAGAAAGATTCCCTGCGCTTGCACACAGTGCATACCGTCGCGGCAACATTCGCGCTCATTAGAGTTTCACGCCATTAATGTTTGATTGACAATTACTAAATAAATCCATACACCATATTTCCCAGAAAGAGATGATTCTAATGGCTACGAAGCCGAAGAAGCACGCGGACTACAAAGAAGTAACCTACACCAGTAGGCACTGGGTGTTACTTGGTGAATACCGAGAAAAGGCTGCACGGATAATGACTGCGTTAGAAAGCTTTCGCCTGCAAACACTGGTGCATGGAAGCATCGCCAGAGGTGACGTAAACAAAAACAGCGACATCGACGTGTTCATAGCGGCACCGTCATCCTCCTTCCTCGTGGAAACTGCCTTGGAAAAAGCCCGAATATCAGTTAGCGAGCGTTTGCTGGTTCAGGCTACGCCGAATTACGCCATGAAAGCATACATCGAAGTAGACGAGAGGACAAGCGTGTCTTTTCCATTAATGCACATGCGCAGGGTAGAACGCGAATTCTACAAGTTTGGCGGCGAAGTAACCCTCAACCGGCTAAAAGCGGGCACCCGCGTGGCAGGAGTAGATAAACGGTTGATGTTAATTGAGCCTACAGAGAAAGGGCACGCGGAAAGCAGCATAATCGGTCGTGAAGAAAGCGCAGCTAAGCGTCTCGGCGTATCCGCGGAAACAGTTCTAGATCGCGTTCACGCGCTTTTGAAGCGAGACGAGGTTGGCAGAACAGGAGTCTTCATAAAAAAGCAGTTAGCTTCAGACGAAACTTTTGAGATGGCGCTGAAAAAACTTGCCGACGAGAACCCCGCAGTCCGCAGAAGAATGAGATAAGGCTTATTCGGGATAGTAGATTAGGTCTTTTTCTTCAAGCAGTTTTTGGATTTTGTCAACTGCCTCGTAGACTTGCTCTTCCTTCTTGGCGCCTACGCAGACTAGCTTTCCCGCTGAGAAAATTAGGAAAACCACTTGGGGGTCGTCCATTCTGAAGACGGCACCTGGAAACTGCTCCGGCTCATACATGACTCTGCTGAGCTTGAACACAAGGCTTTCAAGGTCTATTTCTCCGCCTAATGCTGCGGAGGCAACGATGTTTTGGATGGTGACCACGGGGTTTTCCGTTATTTGGATTCCTTCGCTTCTGAGTTCTCTGACCACTTTTTCTACGGCTCTTCGCGACTCCTTCTCTGACTTCGCGCCAGTGCAAACCATCTTGCCTGTTCCAAAAATCAAAGTAGCAGTTTTGGGTTTTTTGAGGCGGAAAACCAAGCCTGGAAACACGCTTGGGTTATACTCGGTTTGAGGGAACTTTTCCACTATTTTATGCAGGTCTATCTTCTGGTTAAGGGATACTGACGCAACTATGTTTTGAATGGAGATTGTCGGTTTTCTTTTGCTCATTTAAATTCCCGTGTCTTTATAGATGTAAAGAAACATGGAGTATATAACGCTTACAAGTATGAAAATGGCTTCTCTTTGTAGTTTATTGGCTTTTTCATGTTGAAACGTCGCGGTAAACAGGAAATCTAAGGAGCGCTGCAATTCCGCCCAAAGCGAGGAGTTTGGCACCAGCTTCATGTTCAGTGCTGACCACTGTTATGCTTCCGCTTCGCTGTTCCACTTCTCGCATAAGTTCCTCCAAGTGCAAGCGCTGTTCCCCCTCAGACTCGCGTAGCATGGTGTCCGCCAAAACCAGCTTTTCAACCGCGCTCATCTTCACCGCCGCCTCAACCTGCTCAAGACCGTAGGTGATTGTGGCTTCGCCTTTTCCTAGGCGCTTCATGACTTCTTCCATGGTCTCGGTTTCATCCACAATTCGCATGTGTTTTGCAGCTTTCAAGAGCACGCCGGAGCGCAGTGCCTCGTAAATTCCTGCTGTGCCGCCGTTGTTGACGCTTTTCAGGTCAACCACTGATTTGGACATGTCGGAGGCTTGGTCTGCTAGGAATTTTGCAAAGTCGTTTTTCACGAAGCCGACGCCCAGAATCACTATTGGACTGTGTTTTGGTGTCCATAGTTGGGTTAGGCTGTTTAGCACTCGGCGGAAGTACTCTTTTGCGGCAGCCGAGCGTTTTTCGGCTTCGAGCTTTCCAGGCAGTTTCATGCGTTCTTCCACTTTGATGTCTACGCCGTACTGTTTGGTCTCAGCTATGGCGAAGCCTTCATCGTCAATGGCGAGAATTATCATGGGTTTTTCAGTTTTGCTTGCTCGCGTTAGCCTGTCAAGGAGGTGTTTGGGCCAATCTTTCTTCACGATTGTGAGGGGCTGGTTTAGGGCTATGTTGAGTGTGTGGTGGGCGCCTGTTGGGATTATGTCGGGCGCGTGGCAGATTATTCCGTGAACTCGCAGCTTGCCCAGAAACTTGTCCCAAGCAACGGATTCTACGGCGACGCCCATGAAGGCTGAGACGCGTTCGCCACTTTTAGGTCTGGAATACTCCTGCTCAGACTTTATGGCTCTTGAAGAGTAAGCGTAAACTTCGTCGCCCTTGTAGATGACGTTGTACAGGTGCCAAAGGTCATCATCAGAGCTGGGAACGACTTTAACGAAGCCTTGCCGAAGGTTTTTCTCTATAATCTTCACTTTTTCGCCTCTTAACTAAAGAATAATTGGATAGGTAAATGTATATTTAACTAGCCAAAACGCTTTTTCCGCAAAAGATATGGGATAGTTTAACGTATTATTGTTTGGTGCTTGGGATGAAAATGCTAAGAGCATATTTCATAATAGCACTTTTACTTTCAACATCAGCTATTGCTCTGCATTTTGGAATAGTTCAAGCTTCCACAGATTACAGTGACATACCCAAACCGTCTATCCCAGAATTCACGGTGAAATTCGTAAGTGGGGTTATAGAAGTAAGAATCAAGAATCAACCCTTTGTACCCACTGAGGTCAGTGGCTGGAATACTTCATTCTACTATGATATTCGTGTCAAAGAACACTCTGCAGCAGACTGGATAGAGCTTTACAATGCAGATGATGGTTTTCTAAGTCAGGATGAACTGTCTGAATATACAGTAGCATCATACTCTTCAAGCACATGGGGATATGAAAGAGTATCATTTCCCTCTGGTTCTCAAGTAGATTTCCAAGTTGAGGCAATGAACGGACATGTCCATAGAATCGTTCAAGGCAATATGGCTCCTTGGTATTTTACTGGTGTAACAAGCGGCTGGAGTGAAACGCGAACAGTAACTATTGGCGAGGCTCAGACGCCGACGCCTTCACCTGAAACAACTCCGACGCCAACAGCCTCACCTGCAACAACGCCAACGCCTCCCCAAGAACCACATCAAACAGAACAAATCGAAACAATCATCGGCGCAATTATCACGATAGCAGTAATAGGTGCTGGCTTGGGATTTCTAATCTACCTCATCAAAAGAAAATAAGCAAAAAAAAGAAATGCTCAACAAATAGCTACAATTGGGTATGTAAATAACTTTCACTCTCCAAATCTTCTTTTAAGAAACAGCAAGTTGCATCGAAAAGGCTATTATCATCCTTTTTATAATTTTCAGCTTCCACACTGCACAAGGTGAAACTATGGCACTGGCCGATTTAACGTATGAACCCAAAAAGCTGGAGAGGGGCTACAACAACAGAACTCTATATGTTAATCTCTCCGAAATGCAAATCGCAAGCAGGCCAGTCTCAGAAAAAATGAAAAACACGTTCACAGGAGGCCGCGGCTTCAATGTTTGGCTGCTGTGGAACGCTTTGCCCAAAGACCGCATCGTGAAGTGGGATGACCCTGAAAACGAGGTTTGCTTAGCCGCGGGTCCGTTGGGCGGCATCCCTGTTTACCCTGGCGGCGGAAAGAGCATCGCAGTGTCCATTTCGCCTTTGACGGGCATTGTTGTGGACTCGAACGTAGGCGGATATTTTGGTCCGTACCTGAAATTTGCGGGGTGGGACGCCCTTGAGGTGCAGGGCAAACCCGAGCGCGAAGTGGTCATATTCATTGACGGCGACGCGCGTAAGGTTCAAGTTGAAGATGCAACTGAGCTTCCTTCGGAGACGCATTTAATCGTGGAAGCTATGGTGCAGAAGTATGGCGGTGGCAATCCGCTCAGCATTTCCGTTGTTTCGGCGGGTCCAGGCGCAGAGCACACGTTGATGGGTTGTCTTAATATTTCGTGGTATGATGTAGCGCGGCGCATTCACAGGTTGAAGCAGGCGGGCAGAGGTGGAATAGGCACGGTGCTGCGCAACAAGAAAATCAAGGCTATCGTGGTCAAGTATTCGGGGAAAATCACTGTTGAGAGTAATGGTCCTGCTGATGCTGCGTTGGTGAGGGAGGTTGGCACCGCGTATAACAGAGAGATAAGGGCGCTTGATCCGAAACAGAATGAGATGTCGATTATTGGCTCTCCGCAACTTGTGTCTGCAATGAACGATTTTGACCTGTTGCCAGTGAACAATTTCCGTTATGGGTGTCATCCTGAGGCGGAGAAGTTGGGCAGGGAAGTGTACCGAAATAAGTTCCATGCGGGGTTTGACGGCTGCTGGCTCGGCTGCTCCCTATCATGTGCTCACGTGGTGAAAGATTTTGAGCTTAAGACTGGACCGTACAAGGGTCAACGGGTTTTCGTGACTGGTCCTGAGTACGAGACAGTCGCAGGTGTGGGTAGCAACTGTGGCATTTTCGACGTGGACCACGTTATCGAGATGAATTATTATTGTGACATTTATGGTTTGGACACGATTAGCGTGGGAACAGCAACCGCCTTCGCCATGGAATGCTACGAGATGGGTTTGATTGACAAAAAAGCCACAGGCGGCTTAGACTTGCGGTTTGGCAACAAGGAAGCAGCATTGGAGCTTGTGCATCAGATGGCGCGTGGCGAAGGCTTCGGCGTCGTGGTAGGTCAAGGCGTGCGGCGAATGAAGAAGCTGTTTGCAGAAAAGTACGGCGCTGACGCGGCGATTATGCGGGATATCGGGATGGAGTCGAAAGGCTTGGAGTTTTCTGAGTACGTGACTAAGGAGTCGCTGGCGCAGCAGGGCGGGTATGGCTTGACGCTTAAGGGTCCGCAGCATGACGAGGCGTGGCTGATATTCCTTGACATGGTGTATAACCTCATGCCCACGTTTGAGCAGAAGGCTGAGAATCTGCATTGGTTTCCCATGTGGCGCACGTGGTTTGGGCTTAATGGTTTGTGCAAGCTTCCATGGAACGATGTCATGCCCGAAGGCAACAAGCAGACGAAAGAACCAGCAAAAGTCATGGCGCATGTTGAGAACTACGCCAAACTATTCTACGCAGTAACAGGCAGCAAAGTAACCGTGGACGACCTAATCCTGATGAGCGAGAAGGTCTACAATTTCCAGCGCATCTTCAACCTGCGCATGGGCTTCGGAACGCGTGAGCATGACACGATGCCGTACCGCGCAGTTGGACCTGTGACAAAGGAAGAGTATGAAAGCCGCAGTGAACGCTACGACAAGCAGCTTAAGGAAAAACTCGGCATTGACCCAGCTGGCAAGTCGACAGAGGAGAAAATGGCTGTGCTGAGAAAATACCGTGAGGCGGAGTATGAAAAGTTGAAGGACGCGGTTTACAAGCGGCGCGGGTGGACGCTGAATGGTGTGCCGACAATAGAGAAAGTTAAAGCGTTAGGCATAGACTTCCCAGATGTAATAGAGCTTCTTGAACATAACACTTGAAAAGGCAGTTAACTGTAATTCGCGTGCACCTCACAGGCAGCTCCAACTTCTTAACTTTTTTGTGGAAGCTTAAGCCTTCAACAGTCAAGCACAAGTTCTACGCTCAAGTTCAAGCTATATTTCATTTCAGCCCGCTTTTTGTCTAATGTATTATTTTCATTACATCTCGCGGGCAGATTTCCACGCATTTCATGCACCTTGTGCATAGAGAATGGTTGACGGTGGGGGGTGTCCACTCTTTTATGGCTTTTTCTTGGCAAGCATTCACGCAATAGTAGCATTCACCGCACTGTCCTACTGCCGCTATATACACGGTTTTGTCGTACCTAAATTTCTCAACTTCCTTTGACTTCAACAGTGCAATCTCCTGAATGGTGCACCCTTAACTGAAAATCTAGCTGGATTAATTTATTAAAGTTGCGTGTGCGCTTTAAATTCAGGTTTGCTCAACATGCTCGTTGTTGACAGAAATTCTGTTGCCTATTTTTACGCTGTGACTGAAGATTGTTTTGAGCCGCCGAAGGCTGCTGATGGAGATAGAAAAATGCTGAAGCTTGCAAGGACGCTTCGAAGGCTCGAAGGAGTAAAAGCATGCCTCGAAGACGACGTTCGCCTGTCCATGCGGCACCTAACCGACAACAACATGGTTCCGTGCAGATGCCAGCAGACAGGACTGGGCTGAAGAAAAATTTCATGAGAAACTAGCTTTGTATGGCGTCTTTAAAGGTTACAAGTTCAACGTTTAACGCGGGCTTCACGGCTTCTGAAACTCGAGAGGCAACTATTCGCTTTATGTTCTTTTCACCTGCAATGTCCACTATGCGCTGAGTAATTATGCCATCAAAAACTACGGTGTCGACGCGGCTTGTTTGCTGCAGTTTTTCAGCCAACTGGCTCACGGGCAGCCGTTCCATCTGCTCAAGCTTCTCGTTGAGGAGAATCGCTTCAAGCGTGCCCTGCAATGCTTTTGCTGCGTGGCTGATTACGTCTGGAACCTCAATTTTAGCTCGTTCTCTCTTTGGTTTGAAGAGTTCGCTCACTGGAATTCGAGCGTCTAAGGCTTCGTTGATTTCTTTGCAGCTGCACTCTTCAATTTCTTTGCCTCTGGGTGCGCGGCTAACATGGCGTATGTTTGTAACCTGCAAAAGTTCTTTAAGAATTAAATCGCCTCCACGGTCGCCGTCTAGGAGGGCTGTGGCTTCTTTTTCTTTGGTGAGTTTCTTTATTGATTCTGGAACTTTTGCGCCCTCAAGCGCCACCGTATTGAGGATTCCGCATCGCATCAGGTTGATTATGTCTGCTCGTCCTTCCACAATTATAATTTTCTTTGCGCTATCCAGTTCTGGTCCTGCAGGCAGTTCTTCTGGTCCATATTTTTCGACTTTGCCGATTTTCATGGTATTAGAGATTTGCTTGTAGACTTCGTCTACGGTGGGCATGGACTCGATGTTCCATTTGTGCAAAATCTCTTTGGCACGGTCGATTATCACTTTTCGCCTTGCTTCTCTGATGTCTTCTACTTTGTCTAGAACCACTTTGGCTGAGCATGGGCCTACGCGGTTTATGCTTTCTACGCTGGCGGCGATAAGGGCGGTGGAAACACGGTCTAAACTGGTTGGAACCGTTATCGTGCCTGTGGTTCGGTCATTTTTCGAGTGTAAATCAATTTCTATTCTGCCGATGCGGCCTGTTTTCTGGAGTTCTCTGAGGTCAAGTTCTGGCCCGAAAAGTCCTTCTGTTTGTCCGAAAACTGCTCCTATGACGTCTGGTTTTTCCACGACGCCGTCTATTTCAAATTTGGCTTGTATAACATACTTTATGGTAAAGGTTTGGGATGTTCCCGTAAGTGTGCACCTCCAAGGTTGTAAGTTCTGATTTTTGAGTTAGTTTAATCGCATGAAGCGAGTTATTTTTCGCGACTCACGAGATTATTGACGATTACTATTTATTACTTTTATGAATTGGTAATCTTACTCTTTAAGGTTTCTGATATATTTGCTACATTTAACTCGATTTATGGTGGCAAGTTATCTGGGATATCCGCATCATTTGGCCAGCCTCTGCTTTCCCAATATCCCTTGTAGTTCTCATTATCAGAAAGCTCGATTTGAGTTATCCATTTAATCCATTTGTAGCCGTACTTGCTTTCTGCCACCAGTTGGAATGGGAAACCCTTTTCTGGTGGAATTATTAAATCGTTCATCTTGTACGCTATGAGTATATCGTTGTCAAAAAAATAGTCCACTGGGAATGAGGTTGTATAGTCATCCGCGGCGTGAAAGATAACTACTTTGGCTGCGGGGTTTATTCCCGCTGCTTGTATCAGGTCGCGGACCAAGATGCCTTCCCAGAGGATTTTTGCAGACCAGCCTTCTACGCAGTGAAGCGTTACGACTTTCTGGTATTTTTGGTGACTATTAATAACCTGGTCGTACGTGAATTCCAGTGTGTTGTTTACGAGTCCGTTGACTGCCAGACGATAGGTTGATGCATTTATGTTTTGTGTGCCTTTGATGGCGTTATCTTTGATATCGACTAGTGATGAGAGATCTTGACCTTCGTACTCGCGGATTTCTTCAGGGTACAGCATCCGTGGCGTGATTTGCCAATAAATGCCTGCGATAATAAGGACGATGAGCAGCAACACGACTGTAGCGATAAATAGGCCCTTAAAACGTTTTACTTTCTCCATTCTATCATGTAATACGGGCAATGTCAACCTTATATTTCTTCCCAGCAAGCAACGCGAAATTGCTTGTTGGAAACAACGAGAAAGCGCTTATTTGCTCTGGTGCTCGGAAAAGACTATAGCCCCCTTATATAAAGGAACTATTTATAGTTCTTGAGAGTTTTGTGTTGGGCTTGTTGTTTTTTTGTGTGTTTGTTTTTGGTTGTGGGGTGTTTGGGCTTCTGCGGAATTTACTGTTTTGGTGGAGTGTGGTCGTGGCTTTTTAGTATGGTTTTTATGAAGTATTGGATTTCTCGGGTTATGCCTGTCGCGTCTGCTGTTATTTTTCTTCCTTTTTCTGTTAAGCTGCAGACTCTTCCCGCTCTGTTTCTGACGCATTTTATCCAGGCTTCTCTTTCCATAGTGGCCAATTTGGAGTAGATGGTGCTGGGACCGATGAAGATTCGGTGTTTCTTGAGGAAAAGGCGGTTTATCTCGTAGCCTGTCATGGGGTGGTCTGTTAAAGCGCAGAGAATAGCTAGGTCCAGGAAGGCTTTGAGGCTTCTTTCCTGCAGGGTTGGTTTTAGTTCTAAATTCAAAATGAACACCCTTACTGCTACTCGTGTGGTGTTTGGCTTTGCAACCCGTACACTTTCAAGAAATCTTGACTAACCCGAAAGCCTGTTTGGTCAAGAATCCTTGACAAAAACCCTTTTATCCGCCCAGACCCCCTGTATAGTGTAGTGAGAAACGCCATAGGAGTTGAACCCCGTGAAAAGAACGGTTACAGGGTTATCTTGCATAGTGACACTCTTGCTTTCAGCTGTGACTGGAAACCTAATGATTAATCTGGTGGCAGCTATTCCAATCGGCTTGTATCTTGAGTTTCCAACTGAACCCATTACGACACCGCCGCAGATAGATGTGTACTCCCCAGTTCAAAATCAAAATTACGATTCGAATAATATATGGCTTAACTTCACTATAATCAAACCAGATACATGGTTTAAGCTTCCTGAAAAATACGGCGGCTCTGACGAAAAGGGGAATCCGTTGTATGTTATTTTTGGAAATATAACGTCTGTCTATTACGAAATAGATGGCGGTGAACCCCAAAATATACCAGTGCATGACTTATCCTATGTTGCTGAAGCTTTTCCAAAGCGAACATTGAACTTTTCAACTAACCTAACTTTGCCTAAAGGAATACACAGCATCAAAGTGTGCCTTAAAGCCGATAGCTACTATCTGATTACAGAAGTCTATACACCTGAAAACGCTACTGACACAAGACCTTCTGGTACCGTTATTCCAAGTGCTCTTTCAACTGTAGTGCTAAATGGTTCCTCAGAAATAATCCGTTTCGCAATAGAAGAGCCAGAGCCTTTTCCTGTTGTGCCTGTGGCGGCTGCTTCTGGAGCGTCAGTAGCCGTCGTCGGCGTGGGTTTGCTGGTGTACTTCAAAAAACGCAAGCACCAAAACGGAAAATAACACGTTATAGTAGTGCGTAGTCTGTTGTTTTGATTTTTCCTTTCAAGTCTACGACTATGGTGAACCTTTCAGCCCACGGGTGCCCTTCCAAGTCTATCGGACAAGTCCCCCTAACTACATAGCCCTCGCCATTATCTTCAACCATAGCCACATCAACCCTATCCGTATTCTTCTTTTTCTTGAGAAAATCAATCACTATTTCGCTAACTGATTCCCTTGTCACTTGAGGCATAACCAATTCTTCCTCTGAAGTTAATTCTTAGTTACTCTTCGGAAGTAGACAATTAAGTGTTATGCACGGAAAATCCTAATTACCATTAAACATGCCTTACGCTCTGCCGTCTCAATAGCTTTTAAATCACAAAAACCACCAATCCTCTAGTTGAGCGCGCATGAGCGAAAAGAAACGCATAATCCTCCACATGGACATGGACCACTTCTACACCGCCGTAGAAGAACGGGAACACCCAGAATACAAAGGCAAACCAGTCGTCGTCGGCGCCGACCCGAAAGAGGGAAAAGGACGAGGCGTCGTCAGCACAAGCAACTATGAAGCAAGAAAAGCAGGCGTCAGATCTGGCTTGCCCATTTCCCGAGCTTGGAAGCTTTGCCCAGAAGCCGTTTACCTGCCGCCGAACTTCCCGCTATACATCAAAGTCTCCCACGAAATCATGGACATAGCGCGGAAATACGCAGACAAGTTTGAGCAGTGGGGCATAGACGAAGCTTTCTTGGACGTAAGCGCAAGAGTGAAGAACTACGCCGAAGCTGAAGCCCTAGCCAAACAGATAAAACGCGAAATACGCGAGAAAGAAAACCTCACCTGCTCAATAGGCATAGGACCAAACAAGCTTATCGCAAAAATAGCCAGCGACTACCAGAAGCCAGACGGCTTAACCATCGTCAAAGAGGATGAGACAGAAGCGTTTTTGGCTCCGATGCCCGCCCGCAAGCTCCTCTGGGTCGGACGCAAAACCGAAGCAAAACTCAAAACCATGGGAATAAACACAATCGGCGACCTGGCACATTACGACCCCACAGTGCTAGCCGCGAAATTCGGCGTGATGGGCACGCAGATGCACCTGATGGCGCGCGGCATCGACCGAAGCGAAGTAGAACCCAGAACCGAAGTGAAATCCATAAGCCACGAAACCACGTTCGAAGAAGACACCGCCGACGCTGACACCGTGCTGAACGCTTTGGATGCGCTTTCCGAGGAAGTCTGCCGAGAAGCCCTAAACCAAAACCTCTTCTTCAAAACAGTTACAGTCAAATTGCGCTACGAGAACTTTGAAACGCACACTCGCAGCAAAACACTGGCTTTCATGACTAACCGCCTGCAGGATTTGAAGAAGACAGCAAAAGAACTGCTCCAAACCTATTTGAAACGTGACAGAAAAGTAAGATTGATCGGCGTTAGAGTCTCAAACTTCGTTAAGGGAGAAAAACAAAAAACCCTCGCATGAATTGACATCGTTATACAAAAGCGGGCCCGGTGGGATTTGAACCCACGATCTCCGGCTCCGAAGGCCGACACCTTAATCCGTGCTAGGCTACGGGCCCACCTGCACAGAGAACAATGACGGATAGCCATTAAAAGATTTACGAAAATTCTTATTGTCGAGACCGTGTGATGCTTGCAGACTGACTTAGCGCGCGCTAAAAAGTTGAAACAAGGAAAAATTTGAAGTTTCAACGTTGCCTTTGGCAGGACTTTATGCATTCTACAAGCGATTCAAGGTTTTTTACGTTTTCATCTAAGTTGACAAAATTGCCAACTAGACTAACTATCTCAGAGGGAATAATTACTACTACCTTGCTGAAGAAAGGTCTCTTGAACCCAAGTTTCGTTGCGGCATCATCAGTTAAACCAACCTGTAAGCCTGTAACTTGCCAGTTGCTGAAGTCCACGTCAAATCCTTCAACTTCCCCTACAACGTAGCCTTCGGCGCCAATTACCTTCTTGCCTTTTATTTTAGTAGAACTGGCACAAATTCCTATTTTTTCAAGATCTTCAAGATTTCTTATTGGCGCTTTGAGAGTTATTATATCACCAACAGCCTTGACAAGCTGGGTTGGTAAACATACTTTGATTCTACTTAGAAATGGTTTTTCAAATTGAAGTTCTGCGACAGCGTCATCACTCAAATTAACGTAGAAGGCGTTGGCTTTCCAATTCAAATCAACGTCTATGCCATCTACTTCCCCAAGTATGTACCCTTCACTTCCAACTACTTTCTTACCGTCCAATATGGTAGGGTCCACTGCAAATCACCTATCTTTGGTAATTCCAATCATCTAAATAAATAAATTGCTTTAGTATCAGTCTATTAAGCGCGCGCTAGTCTTGCAGATTTAAACTAATTCCGAAACTGTACAGTTAACCAAATTCTTATTAACCAACATGCCATTAAACTTTGTCGCTGCATCGCGGGCCGGTAGCTCAGCACGGCTGGAGCGTTCGGCTGATAACCGAAAGGTCGCCGGTTCGAATCCGGCTCGGCCCACCATGCTCTTTCCACGTAACGCCGCCGTGTTTTCAGTCTTTAGGGTGAACAGCTGTTTTCGAATTGAATGCTACATTTGGCTTTGAATATTTCAACGAAATTCAGCGTGTAACCTCTTGCTGTTTATAAAGTCTTATAAATTTAAACGTCCCAGAAGGGTCTTTAGGGGAGAAAGTTGGTTAAAGAAGAAGAAATGTTAGAGGAACTGAAGAAGATCCGCGCGTTGCTTGAAACTAAGCCTCCTCCGCCACCGCCAGAGGGATTGTGGAATGAATTCAAAACCTTTCTCGAAAACTACAAGGTTCTGGGACTTGCAGTTGCCTTCATAATGGGCGTCTATCTTGGCACTCTTGTTCAGTCTCTTGTCAAAGATTTGCTTCTGCCTGCGATTGGCTTGGCTATTCCTGGTCTTGCAGACTTGGCGACTTACACGGTTCCAGCGGGGTCTCAGAATTTTGGGGTCGGGAGCTTCTTGGTGGCTTTGATAACCTTCGTTATCGTTGCCTTCGTAATCTTTATCATAGTGAAGGTAACGAAGAAGTGGGGCATAAAATAGTAGGGCTACTGCTTTGTCTCGCTGAAGTTCATAGGAGACAAGACTGTTACTGGCGCTTTCCGAGGCTTAACCTTAAACTCCTCTTTTTTGTTTATGTAGGTTTTAAGGCCTAAGATGAGTAGGTGTTCGATGAATGTGCTGCGTTTTTCTCTTCCGCGCAGGTTTTCCAGTTCTCTGAAGAGTTTCTGGTCCATTGTTATGCTTATGTTGTGTTTCATGCGCGTAAACCTCATATACTGTGTATACTTAGTATACTGAAAAGCTTTATTAGCTTTACTGAACAGAATACACTGCGAGGCACAAACATGAAAACCCTACGCATATCCGACGACGCCCACCAAAAATTAACCGCACTGCTCGGCGAAATCACCGCCCAAACAATGAAAATGCAAACCTACACCGACGCCATAGAAAGCCTGCTCTCCCAATCCGTTATACTACCGCCCGAACTTCTGAACGAAACCCAGAACTTCATAGACGAGAACAAGCAGCTAGGCTACACGACGCGCGAGGAATTCATCCGCGACGCCATACGCTACAGACTTCGCTTCCTAAGAGACCAATACGAGTACATAGAAATTCCCGTGGAAGAGTACGAGAAACTGCAACAAGCCATACATGACATGGACACGGGCTTCCTAAGCGTGGACGACTTTATAGACCAACAAGTACGAAACCTGCTGGAAAAGCACCAAGCGTGGACCAAACAAAAAGAAGACTACGAAAAAAGATAAGGCAAAAACCAAAACCGCGACATATCGACTCAAGAGTTCGTTCAATTAGAGTTTTTTGTTTCTAACTTGTAGGACCAATCTGCGCGGCTTTTGCCTTAAATAATGGATTATGCCAAAAGTAGAGTGTACCAGACCGAGGCGATACTATGAGTTTACGTGTAAATCCCGAATACGAAAAACTGTTGCCTAAAATGTCTGACGAAGAATTTGCCGAACTAAAGGCGTCTATACAAACGGAGGGACAGCATTACCCAATTGTCGCCAACGAAAACTTAGAAATATTAGACGGACACCACCGCTTCAAAGCTTGTGAAGAGTTAGGCATCGAAACAGATTTTGAAGTGCGCAAATTCGAAGATAAACTGCTTGAAAAGAAGTTTGTCATAGAAGCAAATTTGAGACGCCGCCACTTGAACAAGTTTCAACTCGTGGAGTTAGGCGTGCCTTTGTTGGAGATTGAAAGGGAATTAGCCAAAAAGAGGCAAGCGGCAGGCGGAAAAATAGGTCGAAACATACAGTTGGGGTTAGCGCCAGATGACGCTAAACCCGCGTTCAAGAAGAGNAAGGCAACCGCGGCAGTCGCCAAAAAAGTTGGTGTTTCAACTCGAACCTTTGAAAGAGGCAAAAAAGTTTTGGAGAAGGCAAGCGAAGAGGACAAGCAGAAACTGCGAGAAGGCAAAACCAGCATCTCCAAAGTTTACCGCGAACTGGTTGCGCCTGAACGCGAGGCGGAGCAAGAGGCACCTATTGCGTCTGAAGCGTTAATCAGCGGTGCACGTAGGGAGCAGAATGAAATGGAGTTGTCAGCTATTCTGAGAAAGCTGCTTGAGAAAGAGCTGTTCTGCCCCTCTTGCGGACACGCTATGTTTGAATGCAGCAAATGTCATAAGACGCTGCAGGATTCGTTGCAGCTTGACGGTGAGGACAAACCATCTCAGTGAGACTATGCCTATTGGGAAAAGCTGCTAAAGATTTTTAGGTTGAATTCGTAGCTAATTATGCTGGAGCGCTAAGGCGAATGAATGGTTCAGTGTCTGTTACAATTTTGCTTTTGCTGATAGGTATAGTGGTCACGTTGCTTATGGTGCTGGTTTTGCGGAAAAGGAAGAGAGAACGTAAAGCAGGAGAAACAGACTACCGAGCCTTTTTCATAATGGGCGTAGCTTTTTTGCCCACTGGATTAGCGATGATGCTGGTGTACTTTTTTGCGGAAATACCGTTTGAAATTGGTTTGCCGCTTTTCGCCTTGGGGCTGATATACCTCATAGTTGGTTTGGCTAATCGTGATAAATGGAATAAGAACCAATAGGTTTACATAAAGCATAACGGTAATCGTCAACTGTGCAAGCGGAAAAAGTTCTTGGAAGTTTACGATGGAAGTGCTGTTAAAGTGTGGGATAAATGGCTTCTTATTGCTGATTCTTGTAGCTATGATGACTCAAAAATAACTGTTTTTGCGGCGGGATAATCCGAGGTCAAAACCATAATGTTATTTATTGTTTGATAAAAAATACACCGCAAAACGCAACATAGAACATAGTTCCACAAGTTTTTTATTTAGAAAAGTTCTATAGCCATCTGTGCTTTTGCACAATAATTAAAGGAGATATTCAAGAGAAAACTGTTTAATAAAAGAGCAATTATTTTGCTTCTTTTAGGTCTTACACTTGCCTTTTGCCTTCCAATGGTTGCTAACGCTGCACTGACAGACAATGGTGACGGAACAATCACTGACGGGAACGGGATAATGTGGTTACAAGAACCAGCAGATGAGTTAATGACTTGGGATGAAGCCGTCGCATGGGCAGATGCCTTAGTGTTTGCAGGACATGACGATTGGAGACTGCCTTCAGCCATAAGTCCCCTAGATGGACTGCCATATGAGGGAACAATTTGGGGCTCCCTTCCACCAACCAACCAAATTGAATTTCCATATCTATACATGAATGAATGGGATAATCCTTGGGGAAGTGCGGGAGGATATTCTTTGCCGCCTGCTATGGCACTAATGCCAGAATACTGGATAATGTATCCTTTGGATTGGTGGCTCGCTGAGGAGTATGATGCTGACGAAGCATACACCTTCTGGGCATCTTGGGATGGCTTGTGCGCTCAAAGTGTGGAACTCAAGACTAATGAATTCTTAGTAACAGCGGTACGCGACGCAGGCGGTGAACCCCCTGAACTATTTTCGCCTGTAGCTTCCTTCACTGCAAGTCCCTTGACAGCACCAACTGGCACAGCAATAGATTTCGACGCTAGTTTAAGTTCAGATTCTGACGGAACCATTGTCCTGTACGAGTGGGATTGGAATTCGGATGGAACCTATGATTATTCAAGTGCATCCCCAACGGCATCGTATGCCTATTCAGAAGACAACATATACCCTGTTACTCTTAGAGTCACAGACAACGACGGCCTAACGGATACAGCTACAGTTGAGGTAACTGTTTATATCGAGCAAATACCTGCGATTCCTGAGGTTCCGCTTGGAACGATAGTTATTTCAGCTTCAATGATAATTGCACTTGCAGCCTACTTCGGCCTGCCAAGATTAAGAAGAGAAAACAAATACATCAAACTCTAACAACCTCTTTTTTTTAAAAAAACTTCGATGTCATTCGATTGTTTGAATTTTCCACAGTTAGCTATTAACAAAACCTTTTCTTTGTTGTGAGCGAGCCAAAATCTGGCGGAACACGGAGAGAAGGTTTGGAGCGAGTGTAGCAAGCGGATCTATGCGCGCTGTCAAGCAACTGCGAGGGAATCAGATTTTGCAAGCTCTTCCAATCTTTTGTCTCTTTCAGCATCGCCTATTTTCTTAGCCATCTTTACCCCTTAAAGTACAGGTAAACTAACTGGAGTTTCGCACGCCTTCATATCTTACGACAGTTTCCAAGGTTTGTTTAGGTGGCGAAACAATACTAAAAGGAGGTAAAAAACCTGAAGATGTCAAAAGATTGCTTGAAGCAGGTTTCGAATTTGTTTGCCAAAAGGACAACTTAATATTTCTGAAAAAACGTAAATGATGGCACAAAGTAGCCAAGGTTACTTGAATTGTGGCCGACGTGAGGTATCTCGGTTCGTTTTTAGGATTTTTTCCATGTCATACGTAACTTTTTTCCCTTTTTTCATCATCCGCACGCGCTATTTCATGGCCAACCAATAACGTGTAAAACCTTGATTTTGCAGGACTGCCATACCGTTTCATGCCTTTAATAGGGAATAAGCAGAAATATTACAACTTACAGTATTATAGTGGGGCGATTTGTATGCCTAAAGCCCTTGTCCTAATAGATACCGACGTCTATTCGGCTAAAGAGGTTCTCCAGGAACTTAAGGCGTGTAAGGAAGTTAAAGAGGCATTCATGGTTAGCGGTGTTTATGATATTGTTGCCAAAGTAGAAGGAGAAACTATTGAAGACCTCGTTGAATTTGTAAACAACCGCATAAGGCGACTTTTTCAGATTCAAGAAACCTTATCTATGCTAATAGTTGAGCCTAAAAAGTCTGCACAGGAGCAAGAAAACGGGGTAATAGTGGTGTAAGCTTGCATGCCCAAAAATCCCCTTCTTTTTTTGTATAGGCAAGTTTAAATTCGGAAATCCACGCTTAAACGAAAGCCACTTCCACACCTTAAGACATTGGAAAGCCACAATGCTATACCACTGTAAACCTGACATGCTCGTAGTAGCAGAGTTTCTAGGACATAAAGAGCTTAGAAATACACGCCTATACATTCAGGTAGAAAAGAGTCTATTCAAGAACTTACCTAACGACATATTCATAACACGAATAGCCCACAACGCAGAGGAAGCATGTTCCTTCATAGAAGTAGGCTTCAAGTACGTCACAGCAGAATATGACGATGGCGGCAAAATCTTCCGAAAACGAAAATAAGGTGTTTACCATGACTGTAACCAGACCATGCAAAAGCGGCCGAAATCACGGAAAAGCATGGAAAAGTGGCCGAGGTGAGGTAGCTTGGTAGCCTATAGGCCTGTGGAGCCTAGCGCCCGGGTTCAAATCCCGGCTTCGGCCCCACCTACCGCAATATCCTCAGGTAATCCTGAATTAATGGACAGTAATGCTTAACTGTTCAGTTTCCTCTATTATTTTATCCCACTGGCAAATCCATGCCGACGGACCCAACGGAAGACCGCAAGTCCCACAAAGCTTGCCTTGCTTGTGATGGCGGGTTTACCCAAACATGGGACACGGTGGGCGCGGGCACAAACATCCCATGCCGAGAGAGCTTGGCTGAGAGGAGCGCACCGCTCCGCTGTGAGGTTAAGTGTTAGGTTACGTGGGAAACAACCGCCCGCGACAAAACGAACACATGGTCTATTCTGTTTAGATGGTAACTAAAGGATTATATGGATGCTGGCGTAACCATGGGCTATGTCAGCTCCGAACTGTCCTTGCCCCGAAAAAGATTGCGAGCGGCACAGCGATTGTGAAGAATGCGTTAAGCATCACAAGGCAAAGGACGAACTACCATATTGCGCAAGGTAAGTAATGCAGATTCTAAAAGCTTTCCGAATAACTGGCATTTGTAGTCAATTGAATCTGAAAAAGTGAGTGCTGTGGCGGATTAGATTTTTAAGTTTAGCGTTTACATTAAAGGCTAGGAAACCTACGACCAAGCTGGGAACTGCAACTTGGATTTAGAAAAAAAGATTGAATTAATCTGTAGACCACCAACAGAAGAGGTCCTAACGCCCGATGATTTGCGCCAGCTCTTGGAAACGGAAGAGCATCCTGTAGCCTACAACGGCTGGGAACCCTCGGGCTTGGTGCACTTGGGAACAGGCGTGATCTGCGCTTATAAAATGAAGGACTTCGCTGAGGCAGGATTGCGCTTCAAAGCCTTCTTAGCCACGTGGCATGGGTGGCTCAACAACAAGCTCGGCGGAGACTTGGCGCTTATCAGGAAAGCGGCAGATCTTTTCCGTCACTCATGGATCGCGCTTGGCGTGCCCGCCGACAAGGTGGAGTTCATCTACTCTGACAAGCTCTACGATGACATAGACTACTGGGCGAAAACCGTGATAATCGCCAAAAACCTGACGGTAGCCCGAACAAGGCGAACTTTGGAAATTGCGGGAAGAAAAGAAACCGACGCCCGCTACGTCTCAGATTTCCTGTACACGCCCATGCAAGTCGCCGACATATTCCACATGCAGGTGAAAATTTGCCAGTTAGGCATGGACCAGCGGAAAGCCAACGTCGTCGCCCGAGAAATAGGCGAAAAAATCGGCTACTGGAAACCCGTCTGCGTTCACCACCACCTGCTACAGGGACTGGAGAAGCCAAGCGTGTGGCCTATTCCCGAGGGACAGGAAAAAGAAGCAGTGGCTTCAGCGAAAATGTCCAAAAGCAAACCTGAAACCTGCATTTTCATTTACGACACGCCCGCGGAGATAAAGCAGAAGATGACGAGAGCTTTCTGCCCCGAAAAGACCATAGCGTTCAACCCTGTCATAGATATTTGCAAGCACATAATCTTCCGAGAAAAACCCGCGTTCACCATAGAAAGACCAGCCAAATTCGGCGGCAAAATAGAATTCCACACTTTCAACGAGCTCAAAGCGGCTTACGCGCAGGGCAAGCTACACCCGCAAGACCTCAAGAACGGCGTCGCAGCAGAACTCGCTGAAATACTTGAGCCTGTAAGACGATACTTCGCGAACAACAAAGAAGCCAAAGAGTGCTTGGAAACTGTGCGGAAAGCTAAGGTAACAAGGTAAACCGCTTTGTCAACGCGGCTTAAAGAGAAAGAAGAAAAAATTCTTCAAATCCTAAACGTGTTAGCGGAAGCGTCGGCAAAAGGAAAGCCCATCGTGGTAGAAGGGAAAAAGGACGTTGCTGCTCTTCGCGCCTCAGGCGTAGTTGGCACAGTGCTAACGGTTAAGACTGGCGGAAAATCCTTTTTGGACGCTGTCTCTGAAATAGAAAAGATGCGTCCGTCAGAGGTAATCCTCTTTTTGGACTTTGACAGGCGCGGAAAAGAAGGAACAAAACGCCTCAAACAGAGCCTGGAAAGAGCGAAAATAAAGCCTAACGTTAAGTTTTGGCGTGAGCTTTCAGCTTTGGTTGGAAAAGAAATCCAATGCGTAGAAAGCTTAACTGCCTACCTGCGCACTTTACACACGAAAATCGCCGCCTCAACGAATTAAAAATGATGCTTCCCTTGATAACCCAAAGCTGAATGTTTCTTAAAACTGAAGTTCAGCCTTTATATAAGGGGGCTATAGAGTTTTCCGAGCACAACAGAACAGCCGCCAGATTCACGAGTAAAGAGAAATCGAAAAGATGTCGGTTTTTTCGGTTCACAAAGGCTTTTTAGAAAGACCACATCTTCTTTCTTTTCCAATAGTGATTGCAGTGACTGAACAAGACCAAAAAGCAAACTACAGTTTATCGAGTTTGCTTAAGGCTTCATGGATGCGCTCCTCAATAAAACTGGCAATCATAGCAACGGTCGCAGGAGTAATCATAATTTGGCTTCTTAAAATCTTCAACATCGCAGGAACACCGCTGTTCTCCGACATAGGAGCATTTTTCGCAAATTACGGGCTTGCAGGCATCTTCCTCATAACCATCGCAGCTGGAACAATCCTACCTCTGGGAAGCCCAGCCTTCGTTGTAGCCGCAGCCCCATTCGTCGACCCCATACTGCTCATACTCGTAGCCACCACAGGCTTCACCATAGGCATGACCATAAACTACGGCTTGGCATACCGTCTCGGAAGACCCTACGTCCAAAAAAGAATATCCGCTGAGCGTTTCGAAGAAATGACATGCCTATGGAACAAGTGGGGCTGGATAATCTACGTCGTATTCGGGTTAATCCCAGTCTTACCCGTGGAGCTGCTTGCCTTCGTTTGCGGCTTCCTCAAAACGCGCATAGCCACATTCCTAGCGCTAAGCTTCGTGCCCAGACTCATCATTTTCGCGATTCTAGTTTACTTCGGACAACATATGGGAGCTTGGCTCGGCGTCACTTAATCAAAAACATGCGCACATTTTAATTACTGCAACAAGCTACATACACAGTCATACGAAATTATGGAGAAACAACACCATGGTTTCATTAAGAGCTTTAGCTCCCTCATTAACACGAATTACAGTTGCCGGGGCAGTAGGCGCCGCACTACACGTAGGCCAAGGAAACTGTGACCTAATAGACGCAAAAGCAGTAGAGTTTTCAAGAGCAGTCCTAGCGCAAACGGACATAGAAGGCGAAGTCATCTGCTGCGAAGGCCCAAAAGACCATGCACCAGCATTCACCACCAGAGAAAGAGTAGGCACAGGTCGAGGACCCCGAGTGGAGTTCGTCGTAGACCCCGTGGACGGCACAACCGCCGCGTCTAAAGGCAGAAAAGACGCCATATCCGCCTTGGCTTGCGCTCCTGCAGGCTGCTTTCAAGTTCTCCCCGATGACGGTTACTACTTCAAAGTCGCCACGGATTATCACTCTATCTGCAAAATTTCCATGGACATGCCCATCGAAACAATCGTCCGCACAGTAGCGCGAGAGAAAAACTTGCCTCTGTCAAATTTGACCGTGATTATGCTGGAACGCGAGAGACACTTAGAAATGCTGAAGACCCTCCGAAAACTCGGAGTGCGCATTATACTGATTCCCGACGGCGACATCGCAGGCGCGGTTGTCTCATGCATCCCTCAATCTGGCGTTGACCTCCTTTTAGGCGCTGGTGCAGGTCCAGAAGCGACAATTGCAGCGACAGCCGTGAAGTGTTTGGGTGGAACCATGCTTGTAAAAGTCTGGCAGGACAAAAAAGACGACGCACAGCGGCTGGAAAGGCTAAAGCTGGTAGGAGTTGACATGGACAAAACCTACACTCAAGATGAATTGGCAAAGGGCAAAGAACTTGTGTTTGCGGCTTCAGGCGTCACCAAGGGCGAACTCTTGGACGGCGTGCGCCTAATACCAAACGGCGCCGTTGTGCAGTCAATATGCATGCGGCTGCCAAGTGGAACCGTGGAAAGGTCTGAAACAACCCTGCGCTTTAAGGGGCATCCAGTTTACAAGCAGTTCTTACGTCATGAAAACCCAATCAGCTAACAAGAAAAAGCCAGCATATCAGCTGGCAGCCTGCCAACTTCATTCGCATTCTAGTGGGTGGTTGATGTTTTTTCTTGCCCGCTAGCACTATCTTAATAACATAATTATGGCTTTGAAAATGTGAGAGCATGAGCTGCGAAGAAAAACCTGAACTGAAAGAAGCCGCGGAAAGCAGAAGCAAAAGGCTGATGATTCTGCTTGCTGCATGGTTAGGCTTAACCATTGTTACCGGCGGTTTATTAGACCTGCTTGCACAAGGGGTTTCTCTCGGCTTCACCATGCCAATTTTGAATGTGAGTGCCACGCTTTCCGCCGTCATATACTACGTTTCTGTAATCACGGCGGCAGTGTACATTGGAATCCTCGGGTTGAAGGAGTTAATTGTTGAGAGAAGGTTTTCTGTGGAGTTTTTGATGGCTGTTGCCGCGTTAGGCGCGCTTTATCTGGGCTTTCTGTTTGAGGCGGCTACGGTGCTTTTTCTTTATTCGTTGGCGGAGTATTTTGAGGGGTACATTGCGGATAGGGCGCGGAGGACGGTTGAGAAGCTTTCGCGGTTTATGCCTGATAAAGCCAGGGTTATGGTGGATGGGTCTGAGGTGAGTGTGAGTGTTGATGAGGTGCAGCTGGATATGGTTTTGTTGGTGAAGCCTGGAGAGCGGATTCCGTTGGATGGTAATGTGGTTGAGGGTTTTTCGCATGTTGATCAGGCATTGGTCACTGGGGAATCTGTGCCTGTGCCGAAAAAGGTGAATGATTGTGTTTTTGCTGGGACGTTGAATACGAGCGGTGTGCTTAAGATTGCGGTTACTAAGAGGGCGGATGAAACGTTGGTTTCTAGGATTGTGCGGCTTGTTGTTGAGTCGGGGAAGCGGAAGGCGTCCATAGAGCGTTTGGTGGATAGGTTTGCTAAGGTTTATGTGCCGATTGTTATTGTGTTGGCGGTTTTTACGGCGGCGGTTTTGCCGCAGATTTTGGGTGGGGGCTTTGAGATGTGGTTGTATAGGTCGCTTATTTTGTTGGTGGTTTCTTGTCCGAGTGCTTTTGTGATTTCGGTTCCTGCGACGGTTTTTGTGGCTATTACGATTGCGGCTCGTCGAGGCGTGATAA
>JGI2172J19969_10000206_pt1 | contig 24173 bp, 25 predicted proteins | sample DeeMarSWOR230_32_FD_19969 | JGI IMG/M metagenome (IMG submission 19969)
CTTCTTCTCTCCAAGCCCGACGCTTCCAATTTCGGGATACGTGAAGACAGCGTGTGGTATCGCGTGGTAATCTACCTTCACTTTCTTCCCTAATACGGCATTGTAGTAGACAACTCTAGATTCGTAGTTTGCCACATGCTTGAAGAGATATCTGCCATTAGCATCTCCAAAGGCCCAAATATTCGGCTGCGAAGTCTCCAGATACTCATCAACGATGATCCATCCTCTTTTGTCTGTTTCTATTCCCGCTTTCTCTGGATGAAGAACATCTGAATTCGCCCCTCTTCCGGTCGCTACCAGCACCTCGTCGGCTGTTATTGGCACTTCTTCTCCACCCTGCCTATCTACCGCGATCAGCCGCTTCTTACCATCCGAAGTTCTTTCTACCTCACGCACTTCGTGGTTAGTGAGAATTGTCATGTGCTTCTCCAGCTCTCTCTTAGCCAGCGCTGACACCTCAGATTCTTCTTGCTTCAGAAACTGGGGATTCCTACCGATTATGGTGACATTCGATCCCATTGCTGAGAAAAAATGGCCGTATTCTGCAGCTATGTAGCCTCCGCCAACTATGGCCATGCTCACGGGTAGCCTCTGCATCTCAAGAACTGTGTCGCTTGTAAGATAACCTGCTTCCTCCAGTCCTCTTATTGGAGGTATTATGGGCTTTGACCCTGTGCACAGGAAGATCATCTTTGATCTAACCGTCTCATCGCCAACCTTCAACGTGTACGGCCCGATGAATTCAGCAACAGCGGGATAGTAATCTATGTTCTTAGACTGGGAAAGCCCCTGACGTATCATGTTAATGTCCTTAGAGATGAACGCCCTCATCCTTTTCATGACTCTTTCAAAATCCACTTTTCCGATGGCAACATCTATGCCGAATTCCCCCGCCCTTCCAATTGTTCTAATCAACTCAGCAGGATACAGCAACATCTTCGACGGTATACAACCCCGGGTCAGGCAAATTCCGCCCGGCTCATCCTTATCTATTACAGCCACCTTCATCGTTGGATTCCCTTGAACCATGGCACTCACGATATTCATCGCTGAACCTGTTCCGATTGATATCAGATCGTATTCCTTCACGTCAACCACACGGCGATAATAAGAAAATGCAAGTTCTTAAATGTGCATGCGCGCGAGCCAAGAGTGCTCCAGCTATATCTGCGATGGGAGCAAGGGAATTCACCTCTGTCGGCTTCTCAATAGCACACACAGAAATCTTTATGACAGCACAGGCTCTAACTCAAGTGCAAATGTCTGCACAGGAGGAAGAAAAGACTGATTTTTGTAGCCATCTGTGATGTAAAACCAGGGCAGGACGACACAGTCTACCGGCAAATGGAAAGACTGAGAAGAGGTATGGGAGTCACACCACTGGTTATCGGACGTCTCTTCGAAGGAGCCGACATACTGCTCCTATTGCACTCAGCAGACATGGAGTCTCTTGATGACTATCTCGTAAAAAACGTACGAGCCATCACAGATATACAAGAGCTTATCGTTGTACCCATTTACGAGTTCAGACTACTCTCTTCCTTCGATTTCATGGTCGAACCAGAACAGGAAGCCACAGAGACAACACCATCCGAAACCGAAGATTTACTCTTCTTCATGGCAAAGATCGACGTTGCCCCGACTAAAGACCGAACGGTATATGACCACGTCTCGTCCATGGAACCGGCAGATTACTCCATACCGCTAATGGCTGGACACACGTTTCACAGCAAAGACTTTGACTTAATCCTCTTCTTTCTAGCAAGGAACTTAGAGAGTGGTTGGGAATTCGTGAAAGCGTTGCGGGTTATCGACGGGGTATGGGACACCGAAGTGAATCTCATTGCCCACTTTGAGGGCTTGGTAAGCCTGAACCGATTCAAAGAACTAGTCTCCGCACAAGCGGAAAGGAGAAAAAGCGATTGAGCAGTGAAGAGAGAAGAGTGACAGGCATAAAGAGACTAGAGATACGAATCGGGAAGCTCTGGGGCTTTCGTCGAGAAAGAGAAGGTGAAGTCACAAAACTTTCGCCTGAAAATACCATCCGGCGGCTTGTCCATCTCTCCACCGCATCAATTAGTACGATCAGTTCCTTCTTGAGAAAGAGAATGGGTGAAAGCGGTCTAACAGGCATGTTCGAGTATCAGGGCGAAAAATTCGGAGAGGGCTGGGAAAAATATACCTGGAGAGCTGACGACATCGCCAGAAACATGATTCGCCTGAACTTCCAACCATTTGGAATTGAAGCCCACTATAGCGGCGATGAAAAGAAGGCGACGATAACTGTTGAAAAGTGTACCCTACCTGAAAACTTCCTCCAGTCAGTGGAATATCTCAAAGAGTTGACCATGCAACAAGAAGGAGCCCTTGACGTAGGCCAAATGTTCTCCTCTCTTGACAAGATTAGCTCATCATGGGATTGGCCTCCAAAGAAGACGGAAGTCTGCGCAACATGCAGAATAATCATGCCTAGGTTAGGTAAGAAACTAGGCTTCACTTGGAAGCACCACATAACTCGCGATGCTCCACCAAAATGCGTTTTTAACATTGAAATCGTAAAGCAAGACAAAGCTTGATGCCTAACTAGGAAATGCGCGGCAAGGTAGAATCTGAAACCATTCCGCTTTGCACGTGTTGTGTAATCTTCCTTTCTATGCAGAATTAACCGCAAGGTTTAATTTCGTACTTCTTGTGAGGGTCAGATGTGGTGGTGCGTTGCCTGTGGCAACCAAAGATCTGGTCATGGTGATTGAGAAACCGCACTTCACGGTTAAGCTTCATCAGAGCTTGCTGGAACTGGACCTGAAAGAAGGCGCGAAAAAGGAGTTGGAAGAGATTGTCGAAGCAAACCCACTTCTCAGAGGAAGCCTGGGCTACCTGTTCCAGAATGTAATTCCACTCGATGTGCCACTTAAGGGCATAGAATCAGTGGATCAAGACGAGAAAGGCAAAGTGAAGATAACAATTCCTCATCGAAGAGACATAACTATTCCTCTCGATCCAGCTGAATCCAAAAAACTTGTCACCAAACTGCGCGAACTCGTCCCAATTGAGAAGCAGAAAGAAAAGGAGCGCATCATGGCATACGAAAAGAGAACACGGCTAAGACGCATGCAGGTACAAAGTCTCGAACGACTAGAGAGCGAAAGAATCGCTCGAATGCGATCGAAATAGTCATTACACGCGCGATTTCACACGCCTCCAGACTATTTATTGCCTACCAAGGAAAAACCTGAGGTAGTTACGTAACCCATACGTGCCGTCAGATTAGCTCTCTGAGAGAGTGTCCTAATGCGCGCACATTTGGCTCCGTTGAGGCACGCAAGGAATATAAAACAGTGGTATTCCTTGTGGAAAGCAAAGTGGGCTGAATGACAGAAGGAAGCACTAGGGCAGATGTAACAGCAAGTTCGTTTCTGTCCAAATCTAAGGATTACATTCGTAAAATGGGGTCATTTAGCCTTAACGCTAAGCTGTTCTTGGTCGGCAGCGTTCTTTTTAGCATAAGCGGAGGAATTTGGGGCGTAATCTTCAACTTGTACCTGATTGATGTGGGATTCCGCCAAGACTTTGTGGGTTATATGCTTTCGGTTGGGGAAGTGGCAATGGGACTTGGGGCATTGCCAGCAGGTCTATTGTGCGACAGAATAAAGCGGAGAAGAAGTTTCCTGCTTGCAACTTTGAGTGGGATAGTTCTAGGCTTTGTTCAAGTATTCACTCTAAATGGAACAATTCTCCTAGTCACTAGTCTATTAAGCGGTGGAATTTCAAGCGCACTTTACATAGTTGCTTGGGCTCCATTCATGGTTGAACACAGCAGTCCAAAGGAAAGAGTCTACCTCTTCAGTATGTCTTCAGTCCTCGGCTGGATTTTCGGAATGGTCGGAAACATCATAGGTGGAATCTTGCCTGAAACCCTTGCCATCTTTCTCAAAACCAGCACTTCAGATTTCTTGGTTTCCAGAATAACTTTGATATGTGCATTAGCATTTCAAATAGCTGGCCTAATACCCTTATACCTCATAAAAGAGAAAATGGGAAGTTCATCTGAACAACCGAAAACCTTCTCTTTCAAGAACATTAAAAGCAAAGCAACAATAACAAAACTTGTCTTCGCTACAGCATTGATGGGATTGGGCTCAGGGTTCATAGTACCACTCTTCAATGTCTTCTTCCAATCAAAACTTGGGGCAAGCAAGGCTGAAATAGGGACCATATTCGCCTTAGGTCAAATAGGAGTAGCAGTAGGAACACTCCTAATGCCAGCAGTAGCTGAAAAACTTGGTAAAGTCAAAACAGTGTCTGCAGTCCAGCTACTCTCAATTCCCTTCATACTTGCCATAGTACTCTCACCAAACATAGCTTGGGCAACAACACCATACATTGTTCGATTGTCGTTAATGAATATGGTTGGCCCCCTCAGAGATAGCTTTTCAATGGAAGTCGTTCATGCAAGTGAACGAGCAACTACTTCAGGCTTGAATGGCATGGCCTGGAGCGTCCTGAGAGCAGGAGGCACTGCAGTTGCAGGAGAAATGATGGAAAGTGGCGACTTCTTCCTACCCTATCTCTTAACTACGGTACTATACGCGGCTTCAAGCATCCTTTATCTATTTTTCTTCTCGCAAACAAAACCGGTGGATAGTTCAGAGAAGACGTAGGGTATTCAGTCGCGCGCATGTGGAACTGGTAAACTGAATTTGAGTGCCACATCTAGGTTGCCAGCTTATGGAGTGACTGGTTGATACGTACCTCGCACTGACCCTGCAATTTACAGGATCATCCGCGTGCTTAGGCTCCAGCACCAAGCTCCTTTTCTTGTGAAGCATAGGATTTCATTCAGCGCGTAGGATGCGGCGCAAGAAGCAATCTTTTAGTTACGATTACGCAATTACTATAGTGGTGATTTGGTTGGATTTTGTCTTCGAGCCGCTTCAGAAGAAAGATGTTGATGCTTGCGTGAAGATGATCATGTCAACTTTGAGGGGTGAAGCCAAAATGTATGGAGATGAGAGTACGGTGAAGAAAATGATTCATGGTGGTCATGTGATGACGTTGGTGGCGAAAAGGAGGGGAAAGGTCTCGGGTTTGATAAATGGCACCTTGTTAGGCTTTCCAAGGATAATGTTTCTCACTGTTGCCGACGAAGAAAGCGCTCGTGAGGGCTTAGGCGCCCTGCTAATCGATCAATTTGCACAGGAAATAAAGAAGCGTTCACCTAATGTAAAGAGGATCTTGCACAATGAATTTGCTGACAATTTCAACGCCATCGGATTATACTCGGTCAAAGGTTTCAAGGTGACTGGATACATTAGAGACCCCATCACAAATAGAGATGTCGTTTTCATGGGAAAGGAAATATAGCCATGCTGTAAATCATGCGATCCTTGGGGTTCGGGATGAAAGCCGCTCATAGAGAAACGCTCCGAGGAATCCTCCAGAAACAAAAACTACAAGGATCAGTAGGTGGTCTAACAGGTGTAGCAATCTTCTTCCTGACAACCAATCGATTACACCCATGAAAACATAGATATGAAAAATAAACGAGCCTAATCCCGTTTTGAGGCCTATTCTTAGATGATTTTGAGCCGCCTTACGCGCGACCGCGTATCCTGCAATGATCGTTCCCAACATGTAGGTTAGGAATAACATTAGAATAAGCAACAACGGATCAGCTGCAAGAGACGGCATTAGGCCTAACATTAACCACGCTAGCGAATTGGCTAACACCGCGCCTGCTAGGTAGTCTTTGAGCGTAGGCGTCTTCTCGTCTTCTGTGTTGGACTTCCGCATTTCGATACCTTATTATTGCCCAAATAGTCATTTTAAATCTTAACGAAGTCTGAAACCTAGGTTGAAAGAAGGGTGACTCCCCCGACAGAGCCATCGAAGCGGGAAATTCGGCCCGAAAAGGTAGAGGTCATCTTGGCCACTGATTGCGGGAGCACAACCAGTAAAGCCCGGTTCTTCAAGAAGCTCGGCAATGAGTATCGATTTGTTGCAAGCGGAGAAGCCCCCACAACCGTCGAGGCCCCCTTTGAAGACGTAACACTGGGCGTTCGTAACGCCATACGGGAAGTAGAGGAACTAACCGGACATAAAATCCTGAACCCCGACGGCATCATCACCCCCACCAAGGGGGAAAAGGAAGGCGTGGATCTGTATGTCACCACAAGTAGTGCTGGAGGTGGGCTCCAAATGATGGTGGCAGGAGTGGTGAAAACCATGACGGCTGAAAGCGCCGAACGAGCAGCCTTAGGGGCAGGAGCTATAGTCATGGATGTTATGGCTGTAGACGATGGTCGACGACCTCATGAAAAGATCGTAAGAATACGCTATCTTAGACCCGACATGATCTTGATGGCGGGGGGCACAGACGGTGGAAATGTAGCCCACGTCGTTGAGACCGCCGAATTGATTGACGCAGCGAAGCCCAGACCACGTTTGGGCATAGAATTCGAATTGCCTATCGTTTTCGCGGGAAACAAGGAAGCTCGCGGTGCTGTTGAAGGAATCCTAGGCAAGACGTTCGCTCTAAATGTTGTTGACAACATACGTCCCGTCCTTGAATTCGAGAATACGGATCCCGCGAGAAACGTGATTCATGAGTTATTCATGGAACACGTAATGTCTCATGCGCCTGGATACGACAAATTGATGAAGTGGACGCCAATTCCTATAATGCCAACTCCTGCCGCAGAAGGCAAAATGTTTCGCACAATCGCGGAAACATATAACACCAATGTTATTGGCGTGGGCTTAGGTGGAGCAACCACCAATGTATATTCAATCTACGAAAACAAATTCGTTAGAACTGTGAGCGCCAATCTGGGCATGAGTTATAGCATATGTAATGTTCTGAAGGAGGCTGGAACAGAGAACATCGTACGTTGGGTGCCCTTTGATTGTCTGGAAAAGGATCTTCGTAATCGTCTTTATAACAAGATGATTCGCCCTACAACCATTCCGCAGACTGTGGAAGACCTAGTAGTAGAGCATGCAGTAGCAAGAGAAGCCTTGCGCCTAGGCTTTGAACATCACAAACTGCTCGCCAGACCTCTTCGCGGTGTGCAAAGACGGCGGACGATTGCCGACATTTTTGAACAACGTGCGTTTGAGGAGAGCTACATTGACATGCTGCAAGTTGATTGGTTAGCTGGCACTGGCGGTCTTCTATCTCACGGCCCGAGAAGAGCTCAATCCGCTTTGATGTTGATTGATGGTTTCCAGCCTGAAGGCGTAACCAAACTAGCACAAGACAGCGTCTTTATGATGCCTCATCTCGGGGTTTTAAGCACTGTGCATCCTAGAGCGGCCATAGAAATATTTGAAAAGGATTGCCTTGTCAGAATCGGGGTCTGCATTGCGCCACGAGGAGTGGGAAAGGAAGGGGACATCATGAGAGTTGTAGTCCGTATGTCTGATAATTCGGTTCTAGAAGAACAAGTGGACTTCGGATCAATAAAGGCGATTTCTCTTGAGGAAGGCGAAAAGGCCGAAGTAGAGATATCCCCATACCGCGGAGGAGATGTTGGGCGAGGGCCGGGAAGAAGAAGAAAGGTCGTTGTCGAGGGCGGAGTTGTCGGGATTATCCTTGATGCCCGCGGAAGACCTTTGGTCTTGCCAGACGATGACGATATGAGAAAGCAGAAGTTGATTGAATGGTTCAAAGCGCTTGACGCGTACCCTCAAAGGCTATATGAAATGTGCGGTGAGTAGTCGTACGATGTCGTCACAAGCCTACACTCCTGGATTGAAGAGAAAAGCTGCAACATTGGTGCGAAAGACAAGAAGACTGCCTGTCCAAGGAGAGGTCTTGGTTAAGAAAGGAGATGCCGTTAACTCTGACACGATAGTTGCGAGAGCCTTCCTTTCAGGAGATGTCGAAGTGGTAAACGTTGCTGGGCTACTAGGAATAGATCCATGGGAAACGTCAAGATACCTGCTTAAGAAGGAAGGAGACGAGGTCAAAGAAGGAGAGCCCATAGGCATGGTTAAGCTCTTCTTTGGCTTGTTCAAAACGCGTGCTTATGCTCCAGTTTCAGGGACCATCGAGCGCATATCCGACGTTACGGGGCAAGTACTCATCAGAGAGTCACAAGTCCCCTTGGAGGTTGATGCGTATATCCCGGGCGAGGTGGTCGAAACGTTCCCAAACGAAGGGGTCACCATCGAAATACCTGCCGCTTTCATTCAAGGAATCTTCGGTGTAGGCGGCGAGAGGAAAGGGAATTTGATGATGATCGCTGAGAACCCAGATGAAGTCCTGACTCCCAAACAGATTGGATCCAAAAGCAAAGGAAGAATTTTGGTTGGAGGGGCGCTAGTTACCAATGATGCCCTGCAGAAAGCCATCAAAACAGGAGTCCAAGGCATTGTAGTTGGAGGAATAGACGATCACGATCTTACCACTTTCTTAGGTTACAAGATTGGGATTGCCATCACAGGACAAGAAGACATTCCATTGACGCTTATTGTTACTGAGGGCTTCGGTGAAATAGCGATGTCAGAAAAAACCTTCTCCTTGTTAGAAAAATTTGATGATAAGCCTGTCTCGATCAATGGGGCAACGCAAATCCGAGCGGGAGTTATGAGACCTGAGATCGTTATTCCAAGACCCGAACTCGTCAAGAAAAAACTTGCGGACTTTAGAGGGAAAAAGGATTTCCTTGAGCAAGGATTACTCCCAGGTACACCGGTAAGAATCATAAGGAAACCGTATTTTGGAGCACTAGGGGTCGTTTCCAAGCTTCCAGTACCTCTTCAGACAGTAGAAACGGAGTCTGATGTACGGGTGCTAGAGGCCGAACTTGCCAATGGGAAGCGAGTCATTGTACCCAGAGCTAATGTAGAAATAATAGAAGAATGACATCGATTGACGACAATGAGGTAGATTCTTGCGTTTTTGGAAAAGGCCAAAGAATGTCTCGAATTTGCTGAAGAAAATACTATCTGAAGAGATTCTCGATGAGTCTCTCCTGCTCGATTATGTGAAGATTGAAGACTATCTGATGGTTGCTTTGGAAGTTCGGCCTTGTTCATTTCTTACAATTCCAGCAGAATTTCCGAATGGAGATGAGTTAGGGAAGAGAATAGATGAACTCTGCGCGGAGGATTTGCAGGCGGTTTTAGGTGCGACTCCCGACAAGAAAGGAGTCCTCATTCAAAGGTTGAAGAAGAGGATTTGGGAATCTTTCAAGAAGGTGGTCTTTGCATCTGCTACATATAAAGCGCACATGGAATGGGCGAAAAAACTCTCTTTGCAGACCTTTGATGTGGAAGTGAGACCAAGTATCCGCGAGTTATATCTGTTCAAAGACTCGAAAGTCAAGGGAGAATTGAGAAGACTTGCGAATATTAGAAATGCTGCCCGAGAGAGGATCAAGATTTCGATGGATGCTTCGAAGAGTAAAACTTGGTTAGCCTTTCCGGAAGAGCTAGCCCCCGAATATCTTGCTTCTGTTGGGGAGTTGCTTGGATATCCATCCTGTTGTGTTGAAAAATATGTTCATGATCGTTTGAGTGAAGGTGCAAGTGTTGAAGTACGGGCTAGTAGAGAAATTGAGCAGTTGAAGAAGGAAGGAGGCGAGCCAGACCTGTATGTTTACTTTGCTAGGAATTTCTTTCCATGTGAGCCGCGATGTCGAATTGCTGGTGAGATCGGGAGGAAAGCTTTCGCCCTTTTGAGTGATGTGAGCCCGAAACTTGGAGACCTATACCTCGAGTGTATTAGGGATAATGTTGGAATAGTTCAGAAATACCCTGAGATCACCAAGCAATATCGCAAAAGCTTGACAAAAAAGGCGCAAAAGCTTACTAAAGCATAAACGGGACCCAAAACATTTTAAACGCCAACATCAATAAGCATCATTGCTGAGCGTGCTGAATCTTCAGTGTAGCTAAGTGGTGGATAAATGTATCGTTACGCCACTGAACTATCATCCGAAAGAGCAGCATATCTAATCGAAAAACTGGCGCAATGGATAGTGAGTCACCGTCTAGAAACGCCGGCAATTATGTTCTTGGAATCAATGAAGCCTCTTTCGTTCATTGGCAGTCAGATGTGGCTCATGTACGGAGTGCCGATGCTTGGAATAGCCATTGATGAACACTTAACCTCGGAGTTTGGGCTGCTCTTTGAAAACCGAGAAAACGTTGAAGCTTTGATCCGCAAAGTAGAGACTTTGGCACGCGAGGCGGATAAAAAGAAAGAAGAGAAAAAAGAAAAAGAGGAAAAGGTCAAATGAGCATAATCAACACAGGCTTAGTTGCTTCATTCGTTCTATTGATCATCGTCTTAGCCGAGATCTTGGTAGCGCTCTTCCTTGCAAGAACAGGGAAATATGTTCCCAAAATCCGCAAGATAGCTGGACTGGAAGCCATCGAAGAAGCGGTGGGGCGTGCAACTGAAATGGGACGCCCAATCACCTTTACGACAGGACTTGGCGGCATTCGAGACCAATACTACTACCAAACCGTGGCTGGGCTGAGCATTCTAGGGCACACTGCTGAGTTGGCAGCAAAATACGGCGCAAAACTCCTCTACTTCCCATACGACCCAACCATAATGCCCATGGCCCACGAGATTGTGGAGCAAAGCTACATTCGTGCAGGCAAACCAGAAGCATTCAACCCAGAAAACATTCAATATCTTGGAGGCGACCAGTTTCCATGGGCTTTCGGAGTTCTGGGTGCGACCTATAGAGAACAAAGCGCGGCAAATATCCATATGGGCCCCTTCTGGGCTGAATCGCTCATACTAGCAGAAGCAGGCTTCTACACTGGTGCGATCCAAGTTGCCGGTACAGCAAACTATCATCAAATACACTTCTTCGTGGTTGCTGCTGACTACGCTTTGATCGGGGAAGAATTGATGGCTGCCGGAGCGTACCTGTCCAAGGATCCAACTCAGATAGGTTCGTTGTGGGGGGCAGACTTCGGGAAACTCACGGCAATGATACTGTGTTTCGTTGGTATACTCTTGACTGCAGCTGGGGTCACTGTGCTAAGTGATTTCTTTGCGTTATAGGAGGAATTGCAGATGAGCGTCGTTGTGAAAAGATACATCCCCCTTGCAATCACCTTCATAATGGGCATGATTATGGTCATAGCCACGTACTTCCTGGCGCCTGGTACGCCTGCAAGAGACGCGACGGCTTTGCTGACTGGTACCGTAGACGTGCTGGTGGCAACTGCTGGGGTCCTCGGCCTCGTCGTACTACTTAGACATCACTCAGTCAACATTAGCCGAAGAGGAAGATTCTGGCAATACAGCATAATCACCATCGTCGGGGTGATTCTATACCTAATTGTGGGACTCTACGGAATCGCAACACATGAAACACAACTTATGTATGCAAGTGAACTCTTCAGCTGGGTCTACGCCAACCTATATGTCCACATGGACATGACAATATTCTCATTGCTAGCATTCTTCATTGCTTCAGCCGCATACAGGGCTTTCCGATTAAGAAGCCTAGAAGCTTCCATCCTCCTTATTGTTGGCTCGCTTATGCTCCTAGCGAATGCACCAGTCGGCGCAGCAATATGGGAAGGCTTTCCAGACTTAGGCGCGTGGCTACTCAACGTTCCAAACGCTGCAGGAAACAGAGCAATAACGATTGGCATTGCAGTCGGAGCCATCTCACTGGCGATACGGCAACTGCTAGGCGTCGAGAGAGGATATTTAGGTCCTGAACGGTAGGAGAGGTTGATCAAATGTCTACGCCGAGACTAGCTCGAATCGACCGACGTTACATCTACCTTCTGCTATTCCTATTGGTCAGCCTTCCTTTCTTCTACCCTCTAAAACTGCCGCTGTCGGTAGGCGAACACGCACAGGCAGTGTGGGACGTCACCGAAGCACTCCCCCCCGATAGCGTCGTAATATCATCCTTCGACTTTGGCCCGTCCACAATAACAGAAAACAGGCCCCAGGCTAAAGCTCACCTTTATCAATGCAAAGAACGCGACCTAAAAGTCGTCGCTTTGGCCTTCTGGATCTCAGGCGGCCCTCTTGGCGAAATGGTCTTGAGAGAGGTTTATGGCGAAGATTTTCCGGACATTCCTGAATACGGTACACGCGTAGTATACCTTGGCTATGTCCCAGGCAACGAGGTTGGGATGCAGACGTTTGGTGACAGTACTGTGAGTGCAAAAGGCACTGACCACTACGGAACACCTGTGGGTGAATTGGACTTGATGAATGAAGTCACAAGTGCAGCAGACTTCGATCTATGGGCTGAATGGACATCTGGAACACCAGGTGAACAACAAGTGATACAGTTTGTTCAGGGACGTCATGGGGGCCCCTCTGCCGTACCGCTTGTTGTCGGTTCGACGGCAGTCAGCGTCCCTGGGATGATGCCTTTCTATTCGGCAGGTCAGATTTCAGGGATAATGAACGGCTTATCTGGAGGAGGTCAATATGAGCTTCTGGTCGACGGAGAATATGGGTATCCTCTCGTGGAAGCGCTCCCCCTGTTGGACTCCCAATCCGTAGCACATGTGCTCATCATCGTGTTCGTCATCATTGGAAACATTGGTTTCGCCATTACCAAGTATGGAGGAGGACAACGTTCATGATTCCGCCTAACATCGGTCAAATCCCACCTGAACTAGACCTATTCGCCATAATCTTCGGCGTCTTCGCAACACTCTTCATATACAGCTTCCTTGTGAAAGAAAACCCACTGTCACGAGCTGTGGAGCACCTCTTCATAGGTTTGGCAGCCGTCTTTACCTTGGCGGCCATGTATGACGCTGCCCTAACTCAAGCAATCTGGGGAACTAACAGAATCGCTGAAGGCAACTACATATGGCTTATACCGATACTACTCAGCCTGATGTATTTCTTCTTCTTCACAAAGAAATACTTCTACCTCTACAGATATCCCGTAGCAATAGTAGCCGGCATCATGGCAGGCATGGTGATAACCGGCTTGATCCAAAGCAACTTTCTGGCCCAGATACAAGCCACTGCTGCCTTACCACTCGTAGGAGCCGAAGCAACAGCAGGAACGCCACCAGAATGGCTAAACAGCCTAATAATAATCATCGGCATAATCACCGCACTATCGTTCTTCTTCTTCACATGGGAACACAGAGGCCCTCTAGGAATAAGCGTAAGGATAGGACGATACGTACTTATGGCCACCTTCGGAGCCGCCTACGGCGGGACCGTGATGGCCAGAATGTCGCTCTTCATTGGAAGACTAACATTTCTCATTAACGAGAACTATGAAGAATGGTTCTGGGCTTGGTATCTCGTCCCCGTCGCTTTGATACTTGTGCTGATAGTTCTCCTATGGTCAAGAGCAAGGCCAACACCTACGACACCCGCCCCTTCACCTAAGCCTACAGAAAAGAAGAAAACTAAAGAATAGGGTCTAATCCTCCCTTTTTTTTAACCAACATCGTCGAATCTAAGACTGCTTCTGTTCCACTTTTTTCTTGTTTTTCTTGATCAAGCCTAGGAAATAGAAAACAACGAAACCGAACCAAGAAAACACAAACCCATAAATCATACCTACTAACACACCGACAAGAACCCCTGTCAAAGGGTTACGATGCACAATCACACCAACAGCCAGATTGTATAGACCATAACCTATAGAACCACCCAAAATGCACGAATAGGGTTTTCGGGAAATGGCCCAGACAATATTGGTCATGACGAAAACCAGAAAGACAAGAGCCGGAGTAGCCGCAATTGCCCCAACGATCTCTTCCCCTGGAAGAATAATTATCCAAAGGAAAACTCCGACAACTGACGCAGCGATCTGAATCCAAAAATCACGCTGTCTATAAATCCGTAGCCAGTCAAGTACATCTACCAAAACGCCAAGCAATCCTCGCACGCCTTTTTCCGACAATGGGCCCACTCCGTTTGCGGTGCAGATTATACACGTAAGATCTCATGCTTTCTTCAGCAACATAGAGCAAGTGTCTAGTGCTTGACTAACCCCCAACTTGGTTATCATGCTCTGAGTGCAAGACTAAAGGCAAGCGCGGGATTTTCGCTGTGATTCCATGGACACTAACTCTGCAGTCCCTTGCCAAAGAACGTACTCTTTCAGTCATTCAAATGCCCAGCGCGATTAGTCTTTCTTGGGTGTTCTTAAAATATCTTCCTTGTTGGCAAAAAACTTGTCGTTAGACTTTTGGCCTGAGGCTACTCTTCATCTGTGAACTGATCTGGGCTTGAGAAGTGTTAGGATTAGGAGAGGCAGAATCAAAAAGCATGCGAAGCTTAAAGTATATTTTCCATTCATGTCAAGTATAGAAATGGAGAGGAATGGTGATGACTTACGAAGAAACATGGAAGGTATTGTCAGATCTGCTCGTCGAGCTTCGGAAAAGGGGTGAAACAATCCCAACTGATGTAGTCGAGGACTTGCGCTCAGCGAAAACCATGATCCAAGTCCTGAAAGCTGACCCTTCGCACATTGAAAACATTCCAAAAATCGAGACATTTCTAGGAAAGGTAGAGTCCCGTCTCGCCCTTTTGGCGCAAGAGAAGTTTGGATCAGGCTTTGTTGACAAATGGATGGTGCGACTTGGCGTGGCGAGAAGAGCAATGGCGAAAGAGCGCGAAGTTCCTCCAAGGTTTGTCTCCGGGCTTCCAAGAGGAGAACACTGGGTGCGGGTCAAAATTTCTAAAGACACGCCTAGAGAAGATGTGGAAAAGTTGGCTGAAGAGAAGAACCTCTCTCACAAGATGCAGAAGAATGGCTATATGCTTGTCTCCGGCGATAGCGCACGTATTAAGTCTTTTGTAAAGACCATGGCGGAGAGATTTCGCAGCACAAGAGAGCAATGAGCGACCCTGAAACTCCTTGAACGCGCAATAGTCTGAATAGGTATTTGTGAGCGATATCGCTGGCTTATAGAACAATTTTATAGAAACTTTCGCAGTAGTTTCTGCAATTTCCCACGGGCTTAAAGAAGAGGCGGACCTCGAGGAAGATGCCTTACATTAAAAAGATCGAGCTAAGGGGCTTCAAGTCTTTCGGTCCGAAAACCGCGAGAATTATGCTCGATAAAGAGTTCACAGTGATCACTGGACCGAACGGAAGTGGAAAGACCAACATTGTGGACGCAGTTTTGTTTGGATTGGGCGAGTTGAGCGCTAGAAGGCTTAGGGCAGAGAATTTCTCTCGGCTAATATTTCGCGGTTCCCCAGAGGCTCAGACCGAGAAGGCAAAGGCAGCTAAGGTTGTGATCCAATTTGACAACGATGACAAACGCATACCAGTCGACACCAACACTGTTACGGTTTCTCGCGAGGTCTATAGAAACGGGCAAAGCATCTACAGGCTAAACGGAAGGAGAATATCACGATCCCGCATTCTAGACGTACTTTCTATTGCAGGAATAAGTCCGACTGGGCACAATTTTGTAGTACAAGGCACCATCACACGCATGGCTGAAATCTCCTCTTACGACCGCCGAAGAATCATAGCAGACCTTGTTGGCATAGCTCAATACGACGCGGAAAAGGCAGAAGCTGAAGAGAAACTCCGAGAGGCTGATATATCGATTCGAACCGCAATGGGGCGAGTAGATGAAGTACAGAAAAGAGTAGACAACTTGGAGAGAGAACGCAACGAGCTACTTCGCTACACCTTCATTCAAAACGAGATAAAACGATTCGAAGCCATGAAAGTCTGTCACGAGATTCTCAAAACTCGCAGCAAAATAGAGGAACTCTCGTCAAAGTCTGAAAAGATTAGGGCCAAAGTGGAGAAGTTCAGGGAACTAAGAGAGCTACTCATGACCCAGCGTCGTGAAATGGAAAGGGAATGGCGCAAACTCAGTTCAGAAGTGGTTGAAGAAGGGGGATCCCAGGTCCTAGAGGTCCAAATAAAGATAGGTGACGTGAAATCGAAAATAGCCGAGCTAACAATCAAAATAGGGGCCGGAACCACAAGCCTCGAGGGTCTTAAGAAGGTAAATGAGAACAACCTGCAACAACTTGATGCCATAAGAAACGAGATCGCTCAAAACCGGAAAACCATACGAAGGCTGAAACATCAGCATGGTCAACTATCGGAGGAAATCGCTATCAAACAGTCCCAATATGATAGCGTTTCCAATGAGGCAGCACAGCTAAGGGCAAATCTAGGAGAAAACAGCAAAAAAGGTCGGAAAGTCGAACAAAGACTAGACAAACTCTACCAAAAAATCCTAGCTCTGCGAAGCGAAGACGCCAAGAGCCAGACTACAATCACAGCTCTTACACGCAGACTAAAAGCCCTCAGAAGCCGCAAAGNAAAACTGGCGTCAACCTTGGACGATCTTAAAAGATCCTTTGCAGACCTCCAGACCGTCCAGAAGGAGCAGAAGGAACGCGTAAAGAGTCTTCAGAAAGCTCTGGAGGCAAAAATTGCCAGAAGAGAATCTGTGGAGACGGAGATTTCCGAGGCTAACAAGATTGCAGAATCTGCTCGAGAAGCAGTTGTGGAGTTCGCCACCCAACGAGAATTAGCCGAAACAGTGGCGGCGGAGGAGAACGCGCTGAGAAACATTGAAGAACTTGCAGACCTCGGCGTGATCTCTGGTGTATATGGGCGGCTCCAAGACTTGATTAAGATAGAGAGAGGTTATGCGCAAGCAGTAGACGGGGCCGCGGCGGGGTGGCTCAACTCTCTGATTGTTAGAGATTTTGACACAGCGTTTACGTGCTCTGAAACGCTGAAACGTTTGAAGCTGGGCAGAATCAAAATAGTGCCTCTCAAAGAGTTGTCTGAAGCAAAGTCCATCAATCCCCCGAGGATTAGGGGAGCGAAGGGGCCTGCGTCCGCGTTTGTGGCATGTGCCAAACGCTATGAACCTGCTGTGGCTTTCGTTTTCGGAGACACCTTGATAACGAGTGATGACAAGACGGCTTTTACCGCTTCTGTAGGCGGATACAGAGCGGTTACATTAAGCGGTGACCTTTATGAAGCCGGTGGAGGAATTGAGAGCGGCTACTATCGGGCTCCAATCAACTTTTCTACAATAATCCCGAGCGAATCCGCCGTCAAAAACTTAGAGGAAGCGGTGAAAGCGCTCCAGGGACACTTAATCAAGAGAGGGGGCGATATAGTTGCTTTTGAACAAGAAATCGACGAAAACCGAATGGAGATCGCTCGATTAGGCGAATCAACAAAGACCCTAGAAAATGAGATCGCTCGAGTGAAGAGAAGCATAGGACGCGCCAAGCGAAACATAACACACATCGAGAGGCAACACCAAACAATTCAGGAACGGTTGGGGAAAGAGAAAACAGAGATAAAACTTCAAAGAGCACACCGCAAAGCCCTCCAAAAAGGAGTCAAGAGATTGCGCGAAGAATTAACCATCCTTCGGAAGAAGACTGATCCTCTGCGAATTCAAGAAATGGAAATTAAGCGAGAGCCGCTGGGAGACGGTCTCGTAGAGCTGCGGCAGAGACTTGGTAGCGTTGAGACAGAGCTTTCAACTCTGGAATCCAAGTATAAGAATGTCTTGAAGATAGGTTCTGACAACATTAGAGTCCAACTTCGGAAAGTGAAGAAGCAACTTTTGACTCTAGAGAAGGAGGTTGGAGAGGCAGCTGAGCAAAAGAAACTCCTTGAAGAGGAGCTCTTGAAACTCGAAAAGTCTAAGGATGATTTGTCTCACTCAGTTCTAACTGCCCGGGAAGAGGCGAAGAACTTCACTTCTCAGATCGACGACGTCGATAAGAAGGTGCATCGTTTGGATGCCGAGTATGAGCAGACCAATCAACTCTTCAATCAGCTTCAACTCAGCCTCCAGACATCTCAGCTACAACTTGATCAGCACCACAGTCAACTATCAGACCTTGGTTACGAAGAGCCCATAACAGCGCCGCTGGAGCGGCTTGAGGTTGTGGAGTCGTCGCTCAAACAAATGCGGTTGGAACTACAGAGGCTTGGAGCCGTCAATCAGTTGGCTCAAATGCACTACGATGAACAAGCCTCACGGTATAAGGAACTTTCTATTCGAATGAATGAGCTTGAACGGGAGAAGCAGGCCATCCTATCTTTCATGGAGGAGATAGAGCGCAAGAAGCGCGATACCTTCATGGGTGCTTTCAACCAGATAAACGAAAAACTCAGTCGGTTTTTCTCAAAGCTCACAGGCGGTGGAGAGGCTGCTCTAAAACTTGAGAAACCTGATGATCCACTCTCGGGGGGAGTAGATATGGTAGTGCAGTTTCTCCGGAAGCCTCCAATTCTTGTAAGTGGCGCTAGCAGTGGAGAAAGGTCTGTGTCTGCGGTTGCGTTTATCTTCGCCTTGCAAGATTTCACGCCTGCCGCCTTCTACTTGTTTGATGAGATTGACGCACATCTAGATGCCTTTCATGTGGAGAAGTTAGGTGAGCTTCTAGGCGGGGAGTCTGAAAAGTCTCAGTTTCTGGTCATAACTTTGAAGCCAGAGATGGTCGGCAAAGCTGAAAAGGTGGTTGGTGTGTACTCTCATAACGGCGTCTCCAATGTAGTCTCCACCATCTTTAAGGAGGCTGCCTAGTGTCCTCTGGCGCCCAAAAGCCATTCTACTTTCAGCCTCCGTGGAACGTGTTGTTTGAGCTTCACAGGTTGCAGAAGCTTCTTCCGTGGAATGTCAACATCGCGTTTCTATTATCTTCATTCTTTGAAGAGATGGTGAAGAGAGGGGACATAGATTTTAGGGCTTCTGGCATGGCTTTAGATTCTTCTGCCACGATCTATCTGATGAAGTCCAAGCTCTTGCTGAAACTGGAAGAACCTCCAGCCCCACCAAAATCCGCGCCTGATTTTCTTCCGCCACCGCTATTTCTTCCTCTCCGCTACGAGTTGACCTCCACCACGATCAAACACCTTCTCACCGTGCTAGATGAGGTTCTCAGAGGTGAACGCGCATTTCCTCTGGAACCCCGTCTAGAACCTCTCTTGCCGCTCCCCCGAGAAATTCTTCCTCCAGTCGACCTGTATTTGGTGGAAATGGGAGAGCGAATGAAACAACTGTACGGGCTTCTCCTTGATCTAGCTGACAGAGGAGAGTTGATAGGTTTCTCTAAGGTTGCGGCTGGACTAGAGAAGGCGGAGGCGATTAGAAGGTTCATTGTGCTTCTCTTTCTTGCTCAGGAGGGTAAGATTGGCTTGTGGCAGGAAGAGGATTCTGATGAGATTTACATAACGCTTGGAGGCGGCCTGGATTTCGGAGAAACAGGAGAAGAAACTGTCCGAGCCGCGTAGGAAGAAAGGTTTTGCTCGTAGTCTAGCTTTGGTTGAGGCTGCATTGTATGTTGCTGGCCGTCCTTTGGATTTGAAGACCCTGGCGAGGGTGGTTAGGACTCGTTCCAAGGAGAAAATCCGCAAGTTGACAAGAACTCTTGTGGAGGATTACAAGAGCCATGACACGGCGCTTGAGGTTTTGGAGCTTGAGGATGAGCGTTTTGTTTTGCAGTTAAAGGCAGAGTATACGCCTTATGTTCGGAGACTGGCTGTTAGACCTCTTCTTTCAAAGGGCCCATTGAAGACATTGTCGTATATTGCCTATCGTCAACCCGTGTTGCAGCCACAGGTTATCGACGTTAGGGGGCACCATGCTTACTCACATTTGAGGGAGCTGGAGGATCTTGGTTTGATTAGCCGCGAGAAGGCAGGGCGCACGAAGATGCTACGTACAACTGAGTTTTTTGCCGACTATTTCGGCTTGAGTCATGATTTGAGAGCATTGAAGCGTCAACTTAAAAGCATTTTCGAGGATTTTGCGAAACCCGAGCCACAAAGAGAGGAGACATAATTTCTTCAAAATGTTCGCTAACGGTGTCGCTAATGTTATAATCAGTGCAACTTTGTTGTTGATGAGAAGGATAGACTCAAGATAGAGATTGCGTCTTCATAATTCTTATGATTCAAATGGATAATTGTCCTCTGATAAAATTGAACCACAAACAGATGCTTTTGCGAGACGTTCTCGAGAAAGTTGGAGACAACCTCAGCGAGGAAGCCGCCGCCAAGAAAGTGAGTCAATTTTGCAAGCATGGCAGTATTTTTCTCTTCTTTGAAGTGATGAATCTTAGAAAGGAACTAGAAAAGGCTAAAGAGCAGATACGAACTCTACAGAAGAAATGAAAAGGACCCTCGGGTGCTAACTTGTCTGAGAAGAGTGCGAAAAGACAAAAGAAGAAACTGGAAGAACTTGAGCGATATCTTAAGACTATTCCTCCTCCACCTCCAGAACATACTGCTGAATTGAAGATGGAAAAAGAGCTAAGACGCATGATTAAAGACGAAAAGAAGAAAAAGAGACTAAGAAACTGCTAAGTCTTTGCTTTCAGCGCGCGCTACATTTGCATTCAATGAGCACTACTACACACCTACTCGTATGCGGCATACAAGTTATTGTATGATACATTCAGATGGATTTTGTTTCCGAAACTAATATAGAAGAGTTTTCAAATCACAAATATGAGCGCTGAGAGAGAAACGAATTGAGAAGAAGAGACAGACATGACATAGCTATAGCTATATTAAGAGCCGCCACGCTTCCAATACACAAGACTCACTTAATGTATAGAGCTAGACTTAGCTATGCCCAGTTGAACAAGTACTTGGCTTCGATGATAAGAAGCGGTTTAATTGAGAACCACAGGACGGAAGGAAAGAAGCGTGACGAAGTGCTATATAAAACAACTGAAAAAGGAACGATATTTGTGAAGAATTTGGAATTAGCAGAAAGACTGTGGAAGAATGATGATCAATACAATTGTGAAACGTTCCCAGCCATCAATTAAAGCTATCTCCTTTCTTTTTTTGGCGTTCCAATAATCACACTAGATATTTTGCCAATACACGTTTGCGCTTGGGGCTTAAGCTTTGTCGCAATTCTCATGCTAACAGAAACCTAAGCGACGTATATTCCAAAGGCTAAGAATCAACCACAATAGACTTATATCCAGCACCACAGACAACTACGAGCAAAAAGGGACCACAAACATGTCAGTATCCCATGGAGACCAACGCAAGAGAAAATCCTCAGGCGGAAGAAAACAGACCTACCGCAAGAAAAGGAAACACGAGAAAGGATCCTTCCCAACACAAACAAAATTAGGCAAAACCAAACGAAAACTATCTCGTACGCGTGGAGGAAACAAAAAAATCCGCGTAATGGCCACAGAACACGCAAACCTCTCAGACCCGAAAGCAGGTAAAACCCAAAAAACTGAAATCTTGCGGGTGATAAGAAACCCCGCTAATATAGACTACGACCGCAGAGGAGTCATCACAAAGGGAACAATCATAGAGACCCCCCTCGGAAGAGCCCTCGTAACATCACGCCCCGGGCAGAATGGCATCATAAACGCCACTTTGCTCCCAAAAGANAAATAACATGTCCACGTGCAGACCTAGCAAAGCAAGAAGTTGGATCACTTCTTTCCACGGGCATTCATAAGCTCTTCAGCAATCTTCCTCAAAGTCTCTGTCTTAGAACGTTTCCTAGGAACATACAACAAACCAGTTTTCCGCAAAGGGTTGCTGGGGTGCGCGGCATCCAAGACTATCTCAGCCTGAAGATCAACGCTTTCAACAGCCTTTCGAATCTCCTCTAGCTCTGGTGAGGATACAGCAAGGCTCTTGATGACTCTCCTACCCTCAGCCCGGCTTTTCGTTGAATCGAAGTAGACGGGCCATACAACGATTTTGTCCCTCTTTCTCACAGAGATACCCGAATTCTAGCCGAGTTTTAAGCACTTAATTGTTATGGTATTGTGAGTGGTTCTAGATTTGACACAAGACCGCACTGCGCGAAACGACAGAGAATCGTTACTGAAAATCAAGATTTTTGAGGCGCTTTTGCAGAAAGCCTTAAATAACGCGGTTTATTTGAACTTTCTGATTTTGTGAGGGGAAAATAGGAGTTTGCAGAGACTCGGCCGCGTTCTTCATATCAGCTCGACCAGAAACATCATTCTTAGGGCAGAGAATCTCCCAAGAATGGGCGAAAGAGTCGTGGATGCAGACCTCAAACAAATAGGAACAGTCTATGACATTTTTGGACCCATCTCTTCTCCCTACATATCTGTAAAGACGAATCTCGAGAATCCCAACTATCTTGCAGGTCAGATTTTGTACAACTTCCCCTCGTCGAGAAATAGACGGAGAAAAAGGAAGTAGGAAAAATTGAGTAAAGAACTCCCAAAACAATCAGCAAGGGTTCAGCAATGTCCGGAATGCGGGAGTCCGCGACTCATGCGGGATTACGAATGCGCAGAAATCGTATGTATGGAATGCGGCTTCGTGATTGCCACCAAACTCGCGGATCGAGGTCCAGAATGGCGCGCTTTTGATCACGAGCAACGCGATAAGCGAACCCGCGTTGGTGCCCCCCTCACCTATACTATTCATGACAAGGGACTTTCTACTATGATCGACTGGCACGACCGCGACATTTATGGAAAGAGGCTGTCTCCAGGACAAAAAGCCCAGATTTATAGGCTTAGAAAGTGGCAGCGGCGAATTCGAGTTTCCGATGCTACAGAGCGAAATCTTGCTTTTGCGTTATCCGAGATCTCTAAGATAGCCAACGCTCTCAACTTGCCGAAAAACATCCTTGAAACAGCTTCCGTCATATATCGGAAGGCTGTCAAGGAACGCCTGATCCGTGGAAGGTCCATTCAAGGCGTGACTTCGGCTGCGATATATTTAGCTTGTAGACAATGCAAGCTCGCCCGAACCCTTGAAGAGGTTGCCCAAGCTTCAAACATAAGCAAAAAGGAGGTTGGACGCAGCTACAGGTTTCTGGTTAAGGAACTCGACTACTTTATCCCTCCCTTGAAACCCAGTCAATACATAACTAAATTCTCAAACCAGCTTACCATGCAAGGCAAAGTAGAAGAGATCGCCCACAAAATCCTCGGAACTGCAAGAGACCTTAAGCTAACATCTGGTAGAGGCCCAACAGGCATAGCTGCTGCCGCCAGCTATATTGCGTCAGTACTCACAGGAGAACGAAAAACACAAAGAGAAATAGCCGAAATCGCCCAAGTGACCGAAGTCACTATTAGGAATCGCTATAAGGAACTCGTTGAGCGTCTCCTTTTCGTCATCTCTCTCTGACACTCTTCATTATGGCGCGTTTCTTCATCTCTGAAGCGCGGTGGGATTTCAGGAAGTTCGAGGGTTATGTCGAAAATCGAGGTCCAACCACTTCGGATGGATAATATTCATGATGAAATAATTTGTTGTGTTGGAAAACAGCTTTTCAGTAATCCAACTCCAGAATTTGCCAAGGGAATCGAGTACAAGCATGCCTGGCTCCGAAAGCAGATTAAGAGATATGGTGAAGTTGGAAAGGTGGCTTACAAGGGTACCGAACCGGTTGGCTTTCTCGAATTCGTACCGGGAAACATCGCGCCAATAGTCTGCGGTGAGAAAGACTCCTGCGTGTATATTAGCTGTTACTATGTTCTCCGAAAAGAACAAAAGGCGGGTGTGGGGTCGGCTCTCATTAAATCAACAGTTGAAGAGTTCTCTGAAAGTCACCCATGGTTCCAGAGTAAACCTGCTGAATCGATCAAGTTGATTGCTTTCGAGGAGAGCGAGTGGAAGGATGCAGATCCGTTTAACAAGATGGGGTTTAAGCCTGAACTTAGGTGGATATACGCTGGTGCAGAGCGAAAACGCATTCCGGTCTTGCTCACTCTTGATATCAAACCTAAGAAGCGAGAAACCAAGGAGATTATGGTTAAACTGTCTACGCAGAAGGGATTACCCCTAACAGTCAAGGTATTTAGAAGTACACCCTGCCCGTACGGATCGCCAGATTTTCTACAAGTAAAGCTGGTCGTGAAGAAATTCGGTAAGAAGGTGAAGTTTGAGATTTTTGATCTTTGGGAGAAACCAGAGCTCGTTGAGGTCTATGGTCCTAATCCAGGTACCGTTGTGAATGGCCAGTTGGTCTGGGTTTCACCAGATGAGTATATGACTCAGCTCGAGAACACAATTAGAGAGCAACTCGAGAAACTTGAGAAAGGGAACTAAATCCGTTATAGGGAGGGCTTTTCAAACCCTCTGTTAACACTGATAAAAATGCATTTTAGGACAGGTTTCCAAACTAGTATAGAGGCTCTGCGTTGGCGAAGTGTCCTAGATGTGGCACTGAGGTCTTCGATTTAGTTAAGAGTTGGTCTATGACTGGTA
>JGI2172J19969_10000208_pt1 | contig 24080 bp, 21 predicted proteins | sample DeeMarSWOR230_32_FD_19969 | JGI IMG/M metagenome (IMG submission 19969)
TGATGGNTTCGTAAAAAGTCCAACTTCTGCGTTGCGCTGCATCCTTCGTCACTGCAGCGTACTGTAAGTATGCCTCATTCCTCAGGATTTGCGCGCCTTGAATTTGGAGCTTTTTACTTTGCCATCGAATTAAGACTTTTTACGAGATCATCATGAATGGAGCGGTGAATAAGAGGATAGAGGGGATACTCGTCATAAGGCTGAGCGCCGTCGGCGATATCGTAAGAACCCTGCCAGCGGTTCATGCCTTACGGGAGGGATTCCCAAAGGCGCATATCTCCTGGGTTGTGGAGGAGAAAGGCAGGGATATTTTGTTGCATCAACCTGAAGTCGATGAGATTATCCTTTTCCATCGAAAGAGGTGGGAAAAGGGCATTCTGAACCCCCTAGCCTGTGTGAAGACCATCGGGGAGGTATATCGATTTATCAAAGGTATCAGGAACAGGCACTGGGATGTCGCCCTCGACTTCCACGGCATCTTGAAGAGCGGGCTGATCAGCTACCTGAGCGGAGCCAGGGAACGGGTGGGATTCGCTCGCGGGTTTTGCAAGGATTGCAACTACCTGTTCAATAACCGAAGGGTTAGGCTCAGGTCTCAACGGCTCAGTCGTTTTGAGAGAAATCTGGCCCTGATTCGCTCTCTGGGTCTTGATGGGGGAGGTGAAGCGGTGGAGTTCCACGTATCCAAGGAAGATATCGATTATGTGGATGAATTCTTCCAAAGCCAAGGCCTCGAGATGTCGGGTCCCCTCATTGCCATTCATCCGGCAACGAGCCCGAATACCCCCTACAAACGGTGGCCGTCCGCCAGGTATGGCAGGCTGGCCGATCGACTCGTGGAGGAGCTCAGAGCTTCGGTCCTCTTCACATGGGGTCCCGGGGAGAGATCGGTGGTGGATGAGGTAAGGGCCCGGATGCAGAAGGATTCCATGGTGGCCCCCGAAACTCATTCCCTCAAACAACTGGGTGAACTATTCAGGCGTTGCAGCCTGTACATCGGGGGCGATACCGGCCCAATGCACATCGCTTCCCTCGTTAAGACCCCCGTCGTGGGTATCTTCGGCCCCACCGATCCCGTCGTAAACGCGCCCTATGAGGGAACGCCCTATGTCATGGTCCGAAAAGATATCCCATGCAGCCCTTGTCGAAATTACCACTGTGAGAAGGTGGAGTGCATGAATGCCGTCACCACGCAAGACGTCTTCGAGGCGGCACGCTCGCTCTTGGAGAGGACGGGTAGTTCACGCAAATAGGGTGGGCTCATGGATGCCTAGAGGATATCGGTATTGCAAAACTCCGTTCTTGATTATATTGTTAGATGCATGGGTCCGTTGAGATGGGATTTTCCCTTGCCGGTGGTTGTCGTGCCCTTACCGGAAAAGGCCGAGACGGCACCGTGGGTTTTGACATGATCAGCGGTGGTTGATTTTTGGTGAATGAACGATGAAGGTCTCAATAATAGGGGCTCGGAAAAAGAGAAGCGGCATAGGGGAATATATCGGGAAATACTTCCACAGAAATGGTGCGAGTATCACCTCAGTGCTGGGAACGGCCGAAAAAACGGCCCGAGATGCATCCCTTGGTCTCAGGAAATATGGAATCGACTCTACTCCCTATACGGACTTCCATCGGATGGTTGAGACCGAGAAGCCCGACACGGCTGTGATCGCCTCTCCCCCGTCAACCCACTATGAATATCTCGTAAAATGTGTTGATCTCGGGCTTAACGTTTTCTGTGAGAAACCATTTGTCTGGCAGGAGACAAATGACATACGAGGAGTAGTTGGACATCTCTTCGAAAAAGCCAGACAAAAGAATGTGACCGTTGCGATGAACTCTCAGTGGCCTTTTTCAATAAGATACTATGAGGAAATGTGTGGCCCCATCGATAGTGAAAAGGCCAACACATTCTCTATTACCATGTCTCCCCTTTCCCGCGGGAGGGAGATGATCCCGGAATCCCTTCCCCACGCCCTGAGCGTGCTTTATTCGGTATTTGGTGATGGAGAAATCGCGGATCTGCTTTTCCAAGTTAATAAAGAGAAGACGGTGGTAAAATTTCAGTACCAATGTCAAACAAATGATTGCGACGTGTTCATAAATCTCGTAAGAAAAGTACAACAACCGCGGGATTTCTGTTTTGGCTTCAATCATAGGATCGTACATCGCATTCTGGACCTTGGGAACTATGATATCTATTTTAGTTACGAGGATAAGAAGATAAAGATAATTGATCCCCTGGAGCTTTCGGTGCGGGATTTTATTGAAGCCGTTGGAGGGCAGCGGGAACCGCTCATAGGATACCGCCACATCATGAGCACTATGTCCCTGCTAAAGGGAATTTATGACGGTTGTCCGGATGTGTGAAGAGGGAAAGCAATGGACGAGTTGAGGGACAGGGAGTTTGATTTTAGCTCGAAGCTGAGACAGGAATCTATCATTCAGAGGCTCAGAGAGTATATTTCTTGGCAGAGAAATTCCGCGCATCGGAGGCCGCCACATTTTGGCCCGATATCCATAAACCTGGATCTAACGTCGGCCTGCAATTTTTCGTGCCCTCATTGTGTGGATTCAAGAATCATAAACGCTGGGGAATACTTAAGGTTGGATGACATAAAACGAACGATACGTGTATTACACTCGCATGGCCTCTTGTCGGTCATACTCCTGGGGGGAGGCGAACCAACCCTCCATAGAAACTTTGAGGAAATCGTTAGATATATAAAAAGCAGAGGGCTTGAGCTCGGGATCGTAACCAATGGGTCGAGATTGGACAAAGTCGCAAGGATAACGGAGCTCCTCGGCGAGAAGGATTGGATCAGAATTTCAATCGATGCCGCTAGGGAAGACACGTTCAGGAAGTCACACTGGCCGAAAAACAACGTGACATTGAGCCGTATATTACACGGGGCAAGGGAAATCAAGGATAGTAACCCCCTCGTATCCCTCGGTTATTCATTCGTGATTGTGTGGGAAGGGCTATACATTAACGGGAATGAATTGACCCGAAATACCGATGAAATTGCCGAAGCAGTGAAGCTGGCCAGGGAATATTCTTTTGACTTCATCTCATTTAAGCCATGCCTGGTAAGGCTTGAGGGTTCTCAGAAGGAGTCCCTGCTTGACAAGGTTGAAAGAAATGAAGAGGAGAGAATCCTCAAAGAAATTAAGATTAATTTGCATAAGGCGAGGGATATCGTGGATGATGGGATAAGGATTCTTGAGAGCGTAAATCTGCAGGCGATGATGAACAAGGAGGTGGACCAACTAAAAAGGCAACCAAAGAGATGTCATATGCAGTTTTTCAGAACCGTGGTTACGCCATCGGGTATCTTTCACTGTCCGGCATTCAGGGGTGTCGAGAAGGCCAAAATCGCAGAAAGCGATGGCTATGTAACTGAAAGCAAATTCGATCAGAGTCTTAAGAGTACAGCACGATCGATATTGGCCTTTAATGCCGAGGATGAATGTAACGTTGTTGGATGTTTCTATCACCATGTAAACTGGTGGCTGGAAAAATTCACCAATTCAAACAGGGATGTCGCCGACATAGAAAAGGTTGGCGATGACAATTTCTTCCTTTGAGAGAGGCTGGTGAACTATAAGAAAATATGCGTCATACACTTGAATCAGGTTGGAGATCTGGTCTTTTCCCTGCCTCTCTTAAAAGCTTTGAGGGAAAACTACCCGGATTCAGAGATCCATTCAATCGTTAAACCCTACCTGCGGGAATTAATCACCAATTTCCCCTGTGTAGACCAAATAATTATCAGAAACAGCGGTCTCAAGGAGAAACTGAAGCTCTTACAGAGGGTAAGGCAAAACGGGTATGATTTGTTGATATCACTTTCAGATTCTGAGGAGTGTCTTTTCCTCACCGCGTTGAGCAAAGCGAGAATTAAGGTTGGGTTTTCCCACTTTCCATGGGATTTCAGCTTGGATATAAGGGAGAGGGTTGAGGGCCACCATGGTTGGTACAATAACCTTAAGCTGCTAACAAGGCTGGGCCTCAATGTTGAGAAAAGGGATTATGTGGGGCTTCTCGTTCCCCCCGCCTTGGGAAAAGATGGCAGAGAACTGGTCGAATCTCAAGGGTTCAGNTTCCAGGGGAAATATGTNATTATTTCCCCCGGAACATCGATGAGAAGGAGGGTCAAGGAGTGGGAGGGGGAGAAATTTGCAGAGCTCATAATTCTCTTGAAAGCGCATTATGATTTAACCCCTGTTCTTGTTGGCGGCAAGGACAATAGAGAACTGAGCAAAACGATAGTGAATATCGTGAAAGAAAGAGAGAATGGCGAGAGTATTGATATAGTTGATTTAACGGGCAAGGTCGAGTTAAGAGATCTCTGTTTCTTCATAAAAAATGCCAGCTTGTTCGTCGGTATCGATTCGGGCGTCATGCACCTTGCATCCTCTATGGATGTCCCCGTAGTGGCGCTCTTTGGCCCCTCGGACCCCTTCTACGTGGGGCCACAAAATGAGCGAAGCCTCGTGGTCAGGGAGGAAGAGATGAGTTGTGTTCCCTGTTATCTAAAAGGCTGCAAGGATAGAACGTGTATGAAGGAGTTGGATGTCAAAAAGGTGCTGCATGCCTGCGAAAAATTGTTGAATCGATCTGATACCGGTTTGGCACAGATCAGTTCTCATTCTCCTGAAGAAGTGTAATGTTTGCCCGGTTCCTCTCTGTATTGACATACACCATCGGGTGAACCAGTGAAGATACCTCAACGTACAGGTATGTGTTTCCATGCCTGATGAGGTGCCCCTTGGGCGTATCGGCCTACGTCATCACCTTTAATGAAGAGGACAATATCAGGGACTGTTTGGAGAGCATTACCTGGGCTGATGAAATTGTTGTCGTAGATTCCTTCAGCACTGACAAGACGGTGCAAATCTGCCGGGCTTATACGCATAGGGTATTCCATAGGGAGTGGTCGGGTTTTCTGGATCAGAAGAATTTTGCCCTCGAGCAGACGACCAATACCTGGGTTTTGAATATCGATGCAGACGAGAGGGTCTCCCCGGCTCTGAGAGATGAAATTATTGAGGAGTTGAAGAGAGATGATGCCGTGGACGGTTATTACATTCCCAGGCATACCTATTACCTCGGGCGATGGATCAACCACGGAGGCTGGTATCCAAACTACCAGCTGAGGCTTTTTCGGAGGGATAAGGGGAGGTGGGGCGGTGAACAGCTCCATGAGAAGGTCGCGGTTGAGGGAAAAACCAAAACCCTGCGAAACGATCTCCTCCATTTTGCTTACCACAGTCTCTCCGAGCAGCTCAAGACAATCGACCAATTTTCTCGGGCCTCGGCGGAAATCATGGGGGGGAAGGGGATAAGGGGAACTCCGTTCCATCTCCTGGTCCGTCCTCCGATCAAGTTTCTGGAAACGTATATTTACAAGCAGGGTTTTCGGGACGGTATTCCCGGCCTCATCAACGCGATAGCATTTTCGTTCTATGTTTTTATGAAATATGCCAAACTCTGGGAAGGACGCCTGAAGGGAGATGAAACTGACAAACAGGCTGATATTTCTTAAACAAATATTGACGCCGCGGAAAATTCTCAATCTCCTCACCAAGGAATTTCAATTTCTCCTGGGACATTCACGCCTATTCTATTTCCCCAATAAACTCACTATTGATATAGGAAATGTCTGTAACCTAAGATGTCCCCTTTGCCCCACGGGAAGGGGCGACAAGAGCGCTTCGAAGGGGTTTATGAAATTTGGGGAATTTAAGAAGGTTATCGATGAGCTGGGAGGCTACCTCACGAATCTGGAGTTGTACAACTGGGGAGAACCTCTGTTGAACAAGGATTTGATCAAAATGATTCACTATGCGAAGGAGCGAAGTATTCCCGTTTCCATCAGCACGAATTTGAACATCCTCGAGGGGGGAATGGCGGAGGCGCTCATCTCCACGTATATCGACAAAATCTTCATTTCCTGTGATGCGGCCAGCCCGGAAACCTACACGAAATACCGTGTGGGTGGAAATTTCGATACAGTAATGTCAAATATCGCTCAACTGGTGGAAGCCAAGGAGAAGCTGAACAACCACTACACACGGCTCATCCTCCTCTTCCACGTCTTCAGGCATAACGAGCATGAGGTTGAAAAGGTAAAAGAACTAGCAAATAGTCTTGGCGTAGAACTTCGAATCAACAAAATGAGAACCGATATGGGAAAGGAAATATTCGAAAGGGTGGAGGATTCCGTTGAGAGGGACAAGGACTGGATCCCGCTCAATTCAGAGCATTGTGGATTCGATCTTGAAGGGAAGGAGAACCGTTTCACCTGTAAACACCTTTGGAAGACAGCAGTCATTAATTGGAACGGGGCCGTCCTTCCCTGTTGCGCGGTTTATGGGGAGCGGTACGCCTTCGGAAATGTTTTCGAGGAACCCTTTGCCTCTATCTGGAATAATGAGAAATATCGATCGGCTCGCCAGGAGGTTCTCAACAAAAGGGAGAAGAGTCCCACGATATGCCATACATGCAAAGAGAACGGCTTCTTGAATTTTTGAGCCTGTGACCGGAGGTAGAAACCATACCTCGGAAATTAAAGATCGCCTTTATTCTGGATCGATATCGCCCCTCGAGAGGTGGGGAGAATTATTTTTCCTGGTTGGCCCGGGAACTTGCGAAGAGGGGAAACGAAGTCCATATCTTTGCTTCACACGTGGAGAACATTCCGGGGAAACCGTACCAGTTACACCGAATACCGGTATTGGGATACCCGCGGAGCTTGGGGATTCTCTCCTTTCTCGTAAATTCGATTCGTGTTACCAGGCAATACGACTTTGACATCATCCATGGGGTCGGTCGAAGCCTCGTCATGAATGTCTTTAACCCCCACGGTGGGGTTGAAAGGGCCTATCTCAGGCAGGATTTTGCTTCCATTACCAACAGGTTCTACTACCTGTACAAATTCGTGAGGCGATATCTCCTCCCCCAGCACTACGTGAAAGTATGGGTTCAGAGGAGGCAGTACCTGAGCCATAGGGTAAAGAAGATCATCGCCATTTCGGGGATGGTCAAGAGGGATATCATCCGATACTATGGGGTTCCCGAGGGGAAGATAGCTGTTGTTTTCAATTGCGTGGATCTGGGTCGGTTTCATCCCGGAAACCGGGAAACATATCGAGTGGCGAAACGGGCCGAGATGGGAATCGACGAAAAAAACATCATACTGCTTTTCGCGGGAAACAACTATCGTCTCAAGGGACTCGAACCCCTTTTGCGTTCGCTGACCTACCTGAGGCGATGGTTTGTGGACCAACCCTTTCACCTGCTGGTTGTCGGTCGGGGACAGATCGGTCCCTACCTACGGATGGCCCGTAGACTGGGTGTTTCGGATTTCACCCTTTTTCTGGGGCCCGTCAAGGAGATGGAACAGTATTACGCGGCAAGCGACATCTACGTTCATCCCACCTTCTACGACTCTTGCTCCCTGACCGTTTTGGAGGCCCTGGCTAGCGGGCTGCCCGTCATCACATCACGGTTCAACGGTGCCGCCGATGCAATAACCTCGGATAAAGGAGGACAGGTCCTCGACGATCCCGCCGACGTGGAAGCTCTTGCCAAAGCCATTGCGTTCTATTTTGATGAGGGACGCCGCAACGAGGCACGCGTTGTCGCGAGGGAGTGGATGGAAAAGTACGCGCCTACTTATAATGTTGAGGAAACCTTGCGGGTCTACCATGAGGTTGCTGGAGGTATCTAGGCGTGAAAAAATCCATGAAGGTTCTGCATCTGTTTAGCGATTGGAAGTGGACGGGTCCCGCGGAACCAACACTCATGCTGTGCGAAACCTTGCAGAGACGGGGGCACCAAGTGACTCTGGCGTACCGATCTCCTCCGGTTGAAGCCGAAGACAGCATTGCCAAAAGGATCTTGGGAAAATGCTTCAAGGGGACAGGTCGATTCCGGCTTCGGCCTCTAGGCAAGGGTGATTGGGGATTTGCGTTGGTCGGTTTCCTCCGAGATCTGAGGTCTCTGCGCAGATTTATTGACCGTGAAGGATTTGATCTGATCAATGTCCACCATTCCCACGACCATATTCTAGGGGGGGTGGCCGCGCGTCTATCAGAGAAAAGGCCTGTGGTGATAAGGACCGATCATAAGCGAGACGCCATCACACCATCTTGGGGAAATCGCCTTCTCATTTCTCGATTGACGGACGGGATTATCACCTTTTCAGAAATGGCCCGAGAGAGAAATTCGACGAAGCTGCCCATTCCCCCGGAAAGGGTGGGTCGAGTGGGGCTGGCCCTACAATTGGAACGGTATGATCCGGAAAGGACCTTTCGGGATATGCGGAGCGTCTTCAAAATTCATGCAGAGGATCTGGTTGTTGGCATGGTCGCCCGCTTTCAGAAGTACCGGAGAACCGATGTCTTTCTGGCTGCACTGGCCAAACTCGTCAGGGAGTTTCCCCATGTTAAGGCCCTTTTGGTAGGGAGAAGCAGCCAGATTCGAGAGAGCGTTATCGAGCCCACTAGGCGGTTAGGCCTTGATGGTTATGTTATTCTGGCAGGTTATCAGACCGAAAACTATCTGGATACCTTGGCAACCATGGACATCTTTGTCTTCTTGATGGCAGGTTCAGATGGGACTGCCCGAGCCCTCAGGGAAGCAATGGCCATGGGTAAACCCACGATTGCAGCCAGGAGGGGGATGCTCGGTGAACTCGTCGAGGATGGAGAAACTGGGTTTGTAGTTGATGATACTCCTGAGAGTCTCCTCGAGGCCCTGAGGACTCTTGCAAAGGATGAGAGGCTCAGAAGGTATATGGGACGGGCGGCTCGGAAAAAGGCCCTGAGAGAGTTTCAGGTGGAGAGGCAGGCCCAGGGATTCGAGGTTTTCTATCAGAGTATATTGAGAATGGGTCCAGTAGCCTGACGGGGCCGGGTAAGGTTGATTTAGCTGGGGGTGCAAAGGGTACGGCTGTGAAGGTGAGCGTTATTATCCCCACTTACAATAGAGCTGACTTTTTGGCCGAGGCTATTGATTCGGTCTTGAACCAGACATGGAAAGATCTGGAAACCCTTGTTGTGGACGACGGGTCTACTGACAGTACACGGGAGGTTGTCGCGCGGTATGGTGAGCGGCTGAAGTACTTCTACAAAAAGAACGAAGGTCCTTCCAGCGCCCGCAACGTGGGTATCAGAGAGGCGATGGGGACCTATGTGGCCTTTCTCGATTCCGATGACGTGTGGGAACCGGAAAAACTCTTTATCCAGATGAACTTCATGAGAAAACATCCCGAAATCAAGCTCGTTTGCACAGATTCCAGTGTAATAGATTCCAGGGAAAGCAGGGAGGGAAAATTGAAAACAGATCTCATGGGGAACCTTTTTTCCCTTCTCTATTCGAACAGTTTCATCAGGACCTCGACGGTCCTAATGGAAAAGGCGTGTTTTCAGGAAGTCGGGTATTTTGACGAGAGGTATCGAAGCGCTGAGGACTATGACGTCTGGCTTCGGGTTGCCAGAAGCTATCCCATTGCTTATTTGAATCGGCCACTGGTTCGCTATAGGAAACATGGGGGGAATGTGAGCCACGACAAAATTACGCTTAGACGAAATGCCCTCAATGTGTTGGAGGCTCATTACGACCCTAAGGAAATTTCTGCTCGGACATATAGAACAAGGATGTCGAATCTGCATATCTACTTTGGGCGCGCACACCTGAGACTAGGCGACAAAGAAATGGCCCGAAGGTCCTTTGATCGCTCTTTGAGGCTCACGCCCTTTCGGGTCCGCTCCATTCGGTACTGGCTAAAGGCCCGGCTCTCGACCCTGAGAAAAAAATGAAACTCTATGTTTTGATGCACGAGTCCTTTGCCCCCCGATACCGGGTTCCCCAGTTTATCCCGCTTTTTAAGAAGAGTGGGATAGAGACTGACTTGGTCCGACTGCCAAGAGGGATTGTGTTCAGGTGGGCCAGACTTGCTCGAGCCAGAGAATATGATGTGGCCGTGTTGGAGAGAAAGCTCATTCAACCGTGGGAGTTAGACTTTCTTCGGAGGCGATCTCAAAAACTCGTTTTTGACTTTGATGATGCGATCATGTATCGGTCTTCGAGGTGGGCAAATCCCCGATCCGGCGCAAGAATGGCAAAATTCAGGAGGATTGTGGAATCCTGCGATCTGGTTTTGGCAGGAAACGATTTCTTGAGGAAACAGGCCTTGGAGTTTACCACAGAGGATCGTGTCTCTGTGATTCCTACTGTGGTGGAGTTGGGCCGTTATCCTATGAAGGGTCATGACAAGTCAACAGGAAAGTTGACCATTGGCTGGATTGGAAGCGCAGGAACGATCCATTATGTGGAGCGAATTCTGCCCGCTCTGGAAGAGGTGGCCAGGCGCTTTCCCCATGTCTACCTCAAAGTTGTATCCGACCGGTTCCTGGAGAGCCCCATCATCAGAATTGTCAAAAAGCCGTGGGAAGAGACTCAAGAGGTCAAGGACCTTCAGAGCTTTGACATCGGCATCATGCCTCTGACCGACGATCTTTGGGCTCAGGGGAAATGCGCCTTGAAGATCGTCCAGTACCTGGCAGTGGGTGTTCCAGTGGTTTGTTCTCCAGTTGGGATGAATCGTGATATTGTGAAGGATGGCCTGAATGGCTTCTGGGCAAACAAATATGGAGAGTGGGTGGACCGGTTGGCTACTCTGATTGAAGACCATGGACTGAGAGACCAGATGGGACTGGCTGGTCGAAGGATAGTGGAAGAGAGATACAGTTTAGAGGCCGTTGGAAAAAGGCTGATCGGACTCCTGAAGGGACTCTAAGAATGAGGTCCATTGAGTTTCTGGATTCCGAAGGTTTTGCGATGGTACGAATTCATGTTAATCTTGGAATGACGGCGTTTGCACTCGCTGAGAGGAGGATTTCGAGCAGGAACTCATGAGGAAGTCTGTTTTTTGGGGATTAGCCAACCTGAGAAACCGATTTCGATTCGCAGAGTACGGGCGTGATGTTTACATCCATCCGATGGCGATCATTTCAAGGCCCAAGTACATGGCAATCGGAGATGGCTGTCGTATTGGTGCCTACGCATCGATATACCTTCATCCTCTGGAAAAAATACACACAGGCCCCCTGCTGGTCCTGGGAAAGGGTGTATTCGTTGGGATTCGATGTGTCATCTCCGCTCACTATCGGGTGGAGTTGAAGGATAACGTATTGTTGGGGCCAAATGTGCTCATCGTCGATGCCCATCATCGATACGAGGACATCACAGTGCCCATTCGGAAAGCTGGGATGACTGAGAAGTCTTTTGTAGTAGTCGAGGAAGAGGCCTGGATCGGGATGAATAGCTGCATCTTTCGTGGCGTTACGGTGGGGAGGCATTCAGTTGTTGGGGCTAATTCTGTTGTAAATACAGACGTGCCACCATACACAGTAGTGGTTGGGAACCCTGCCAGGGTCGTCAGACGATTTGACCATGATATGGGGCAGTGGGTGGACTGTAACAGTGATTGGAAGAGTTCAGAGGTCGCGTGAGAAAGAGAGGACGAGAAGAAACTCGGAAAGGAACGCGGGAGAACAGGGCTGGTCCCATGAGTGGGCCGTATCTTCATGAGAAGGTTCTAAAGATTACTTCAGCGATGCCGAGGGGAAGAGTTCTGGACATTCCCTGCGGGCAAGGGGCTTTGGCTGAGCGTCTGAGGACACAGGGATTTGAGATCTTTTGTGGCGATTTGGACCGTGAATGGTATCGAATCGAGGGCGGACATTTTCATCAAGTGGATCTCAATGGCAACCTCCCTTATAAGAACGAGACTTTTGATTGCGTCACCTGTGTCGAGGGTATTGAACACCTGGAGAATCCCCACCTCCTGATTCGTGAAATTGGCCGTGTCCTGAAGCCAGGTGGCTCAGTGGTGATCACCACTCCTAATATTATGAATATCAAGTCGAGACTCTATTTTCTTCTGAGGAGCTATTTCAATAACTTCAGGTATTTCCCTCAGCCCTCCAATCAGCGGGAACTCCTTGGGCTTCACGTCAACCCCATTCCCTTCGGCGAGCTCAGGTACATACTCAATCGGTATGGGTTTAGCATCGAGACCGTGTCCTGCAATCGGTTCACAAAGAAGTACCCATGGCTGATGCCTTTCCTGATGCCTCTCATCCGGTTAATGACCCGATGGAAGAACCGCGAGGCGGGATTCCTGCTGAAAAGGGAGTTGCTCGAAGGAGATATCTTAATCGTTTCAGCGATCAAAGATAGCTGCGATTCTATCTCACAGTGATCTCTGAATTCAGGGAAGAGGAGTCGTGAAATGGTGTCAGCGCCGGAACGGTGGGTATACGTGGTGTGAGCTTGACAAAAACAGAGAATCTTATCGTGCGTTTGTTCAGGAGAAAGAAGAAGATTGATAATGATCCAAGACCGTATGTCTCTAAGGGCATGTCTCTGGATGAATTCGCCAGGGTTTATGACTTGACGTTTCAGTATAGACAAAGAGTTCTTCCTGAGGCCTTTACCCTCGAGTTTTGGGAAAAGAGCCATGCGGTCCGCTTGCCCCTAGAAAGGGGACTGCTCAGAAATGATATTCTAGATGTTGGTTGCGGGTCTGGCGAAATAGACATAATCTTCGGGATGAAAGGATATACTGTCTGTGGACTGGACATATCTCCGTACGCTATCGAGATAGCCAACCGACACCTCAAAAAGTATCCTGAATTATCCGAGAAGGTAAGGTTCGTGAACGGGAACATCGAAGAGATAGATTTGACGGACCGTTTCAATACGGCCATGATTTACCATACGCTCGAGCACGTGATGGATCCTCACCGGACCTTAGACCATACCATTCGATTTTTGAATCCTGGGGCGAAAATCCTCTTGGAGGTTCCTTATAAGAAAGCCTATAGGGACAGAACGCATCTAAGGAGGTTTAGCCCTGGAAAATTGAAGAAACTCTTGTCAGCATTTTCGAACAAGGTCGAAGTGATCCATTTCAAGGAAAGACGGACGATCTTTGCAGTTGTTGATGTGTGAGGATGGACAACAAGGAACCCCAACGGATTCGAATCAGAGAAGGTAATATCGATGGCTTCATCGTTCCTGAAATGAGGCGGGTTCTGACGGCCGGGTTTTTCGAGGATTTGGATCGTCAGATGACAGTCTGTGGAGGAAGTGTTGTCAAGGATTCCAGAGTTCGATGGGCTGCAACACTCCCTATTGAGGGAGGAACTCCACTCTTTATCAAACAGTTTCGGATCGTAGCTGGATGGCAGCGATTCAGATATCTGATCCGTCCTTCGCCGGCCATGAAGGAATGTCTCATTTCCCGATTCCTGTCGCAAAAAGGGATCCTGACGCCGAAGGCCTTGGGCATACTTGAAAGACGAAAGCATGGAGTGCTCAAGGAGTGCTTTTTCGTTGCCGAGGCCATTGAGGGAGCCACAGGCCTCATCGATTTCTGCAAAAATCAGTTCCGCGGACCGGAGCAGATAAAGGGAAAAAATCAGATTCTTAGGCTTCTGGCCAAAACAACCCGGAAGCTCCATGACAGCGGCGTTTTTCACAGGGACCTCCATGGAGGGAACTTTCTCGTTACCGATGAGGGTTCTCTATCCCTTTATCTTGTGGATCTTCATCAAGCACGAAGACAGATCACGGTCTCCAAGGAAAAGCGCTTGTGGAATATAGCGCAGATCTTCAATTCCCTGGACTTCATACTGGACCATGAAACCCAAAAGCTATTCTTGCTCACTTACGGGGGGGGGCAAGCCCCCTTTGGCAGAGACCTGGACAATTGCCTTAAGAGGGTGGAGGGCATGATCCAAAAAATGGTCAAACGCCGGCAAAAAAGCAGGGCTAAAAGATGTCTTAAGGAGAGCACCCTCTTTACCATCGATAGGCGGGCCGGTCTGAAGATCTTTCGGCGCAGGGAGATGGGAGAAAATGATCTCATAGCGATTTTGGAAGCCCACAGGGAAATGGTTCACTCCCAGCGGGAAAAGCTGTTGAAGTATTCCCCAAAGACGATTGTTTCCATAGTCAGTAATTTTGGGACTAATGGTCTAAGGGTCTGTGTAAAGGAGTATCGATATGAGAGAATTCTGGATCGATTAAGGGACGTATTTCGGCAGCCAAAGGGGAAAGTCTCCTGGGTGGCAGGAAACGTCCTTTTCAGCCGAGGAATCTGCCCTATGAAACCTCTGGCCTATGCTGAGAGACGGAGGTTAAGGCTCCTGCAAGGGGCCTATTATGTCACCGAATCGCTGGCTGATGATATGGAAATGGACCGTTATCTGATCCGAATGTTTGAAAAGCACGCTGGGCAGGATCTGAGGAAGTTTATCAGACATTTCGCCGGATGGATTGGCTTCCTCCATCGGACAGGAATCTACCACCGTGATCTCAAGACTTGCAACATTCTTATCAGGGAGAAACCCGGTGGGTGGAGCTTCAGCCTGATTGACCTTGAGGACGTGATTCAGGGGGCCAAAATAGGGATCGAAAAGATTCTCAGGAACCTGGTCCAGATCAACTGTTCGGTCCCCACGTTTTTCACCTATGGCGACCGCATAAGATTTTTGAAGGGATATCTCAGGGCAAATCCAGTTGCCATGGATGAAAGGGCTTTTATTAAGAGAGTATTGAAGGAGAGCCGCAATCGGGGAGTAGTCTATGTTTCTCCCCAGGGTGTAGTCATGGAAAAATTTGAATAGTAAGGTTCGCCCTCCTGGCTATTCGGTCAAAAAGACTCTTAGGGAATTGACTGCAGAAATGGATCTTTCGGTCATCATTGTGAACTGGAATACTCGACAACTGGTTATGGAGTCGCTGCAATCCCTTTATAGAGCGATAGGGGATTTCTCCATGGAGGTGTTTGTCGTGGACAATGGATCGAGTGATGGCAGTGTGGAAGCGGTACGGACTACGTTCCCCCGAGTAATTTTGCTTGCGAACACTAAAAACATTGGATTTGCCAAGGCCAACAACGAGGCTCTGCGCCGTGCAAGAGGGAAATACTTTCTGTTCCTTAATACGGACGTGATTCTCCACGGGGATGCGGTGGCTGCTTTGCTGGAATTCATGAAAAAGACCCCGCAGGCGGGAATTGTAGGGGCTCAGCTCCTCAATCCAGATGGTACAAAACAGAACTCCTTTGACAACTTTCCAACCCTATTATCCGAGGGACTCAACAAGAGCCTTCTGAGAATGTTTTTCCCTAATCGGTTTCCAAGCAAGCGACTCTCCTTGTCTTCGCCGACAGCGGTGGAATCTGTCATCGGTGCCTGCATGATGGTGCGGAAGGATGCGGTCGATGAAGTGGGACCCATGGATGAGGACTATTTCTTCTTTATGGAAGAGACCGACTGGTGCTATCGGGTGAGGCAGAGAGGGTGGGGGGTTTATCTGGTTCCCCAGGCTCAGGCCGTCCATCTACAGGGAGGGACAGCCGACAGGGTCAAGGTTCAGGCCAAACTGGAATATTACCGGTCTAGATATTTCTTTTTCAAAAAACACCGGGGGACTCTCCAGGCTGGAGTCCTAAGAGGCATACTTCTTCTGAAGTTGAGTATGAGCCTCCCTCTGCACAGTCTCCTTTGCATGTTTACCTTTTTTCAGGATAGAAAGGCCCGTCAAAAGCTGGCAAATACCTGGAAGCTTTTTGCCTGGCATTTGCGGTTCTGCCCGGAGGGAGCAGGGTTGAAGCAGTAAGAGGGGGAAAGGTGGAGACCGTCGAACGTTGTGAGCTCTGCGGAGATGCGAAATTTTCTCCCTTTATAAGAGGGCGGGACAGAGGTCACGGCCTAGAGGGGGAATTCCAGTTGGTGAAATGCATCAATTGTGGACTCATTTTTATCAATCCCAGGCCGGACACAGAGGAAATCAAGCGGTTTTATCCGGCTGCATATGGTCCCCATGCTGAAACCAGTGGTCCAACTCATGGCCACAGGTTGAGCCCCCTGAGGCGACACATATACTCGTTATTCTATAACTATCCTCACGACAATCAAGGAAAGGGAATTCTCCTAAAAATACTTCTTTTGCCAGTGAAGTGGGCCGTGGCAAGAAATACGATTCCCTTCCAGGGAGAGGGGAAAATCCTGGATATCGGGGCAGGGAGCGGCTCCTTTCTCGCTTCCATGAAAGCTCTCGGATGGGATCCTTATGGGGTTGATATCTTCTCCGAGGCCGTAGAAAGAGCGAAAAGCCTGGGAGTCAAGATGTTTCAGGGAGAGGTTCAGGAAGCCTCATTTCCAGAACGATTTTTCGATGTCATAACCCTGAGAGCTGTGCTGGAACACGTCCACCATCCCGTGGAAACTCTTCAAGAGGTGCATAGGATCCTGAAGGATAAGGGTATTGTGTACGTAGTGGTTCCGAACGTTGCCAGCTTGAACTTCTGGATCTTCGGACGCTTTTGGTTTGGCCTGGAAGTTCCCCGTCATCTCTATGCCTATTCGCCGAGTGTTATATGGTATTTGGCCAAGAAGACAGGGTTTGAAGTTTTGTCCACGAGGTTTCGCTCGAGTACTCTGGGCTTCCGGGGAAGCCTCCAGTATTGGTATGATGACCGAACGGGTTTCAAAGAAAACAGGCCCTTCATATCGAGCAAAGCGGTCCGTCTTGTTGGAAGGATCTGGCGAAAGGCCACAGATCTGTTTCATCTCGGAGATACGGTGGAATACAAGTTAGGTAAAATGGCCTCTGTAAGATCCGTGAACTGAATCCGGCAAAGAACATCGGCCACATTTTGTCAATACGGGTTTCGGCTGGAATTCAATGGCCCCGGTATCACAGGTACTCGGTATGGCTTAGGCCTCCGGAATAACGGAGGGAATAGTATTATCACTTTGAGGAATTGGGATGGAGATGGAGGTTTCCCTCGTCGATCTTCGGACACACTTTGTGGAGATCAGGGCTTGAGGAGGAAACTGGGAATCTATGCCAAGCTCATCCATTGGCACGTGAGGTTGTGTCCTGCGGGAATGGGGTTGGGAGAGAGGTAGATGGAAGGCGAAAAGAAATCCCCCGGGCTTGTTCCCTTCACGAGAAAAGAGGTCCACGAGAAGATCGTTGAGCTGCTCGCGACGGAAAAGAGGGGAAAGCTCTTGGATGTTCCCGCGGGTTCGGGGGCACTTGCGGTGCGTTTGCAGAGGATGGGATTTGATGTTTCCTGCTGCGATATCGAGCCATCCCTTTTCGCGGCCAGGGATTTGAAGGTTCAGTTCGGTGACATGAATAAGCGCCTTCCCTATGACGCCAAGGATTTCGACTACATCATTTGCCTCGATGGTATCGAGCATACGGAGAACCCGTTCAACACAATCCGTGAGTTCGAAAGAATCCTGAAGAGGGGAGGGAAGCTTTTACTCTCAATTCCCAATTTCCTGAATATCGAGCGGAGGCTCCGTTTCCTCATGACAGGTACTTTTTCCAAAATTCCTTCTCACGATTCCGTGAGAGATATTTGGAAAGGGAATTTTTCCATGGCTCACCTGAACTCACTTGGATACCCCGTACTGAAGTTCATTATGGAACATTATGGGTTTCGTATCCTCGGTTTGGAGATGGACCGCAAGAAACCGCGGATGAATTTGCTACGGCCTATCGTCTGGATCATTCGCCTGTGTGGGCGTTTTGCCTCGAAACAGAGGAGGGAATTGTACCGATTGGATGAAACCCTGATGGATGAGATCATCATGGGTGGAAATACCTTAATCATTGTGGCAGAGAGGGAAGCCTAGACGGTGAGAACGATACCGTGTGAAGCATGTGTCAATTGGGAGCTCACTTGGGTGGAATTATTCCCTTGGGATAGGGAGTTACTAGGGATTGCGTTGCCCGGGTGACGGAGGAGGCATATTACCGGTTTGAGGGGATACCCATGGAAATGGAAGTTCCATTTGTCGATCTGAAGTTTCAGTACAGTGACATCAGGGAGGAGGTTCGGAAGGCCGTTGATGTGGTTTTCGAGAGCCAGCAGTTCATCCTTGGACCAAACGTCAAAAAACTGGAAGCACGGATTGCTGCCTATAGTGAAGTCAAGTACGCGATCGGTGTTTCCTCGGGCACCGATGCGCTTCTGGCTTCGCTTATGGCCTTGGATCTTGGGCGGGGAGATGGTGTAATCACGAGTTCTTTTACCTTTTTCGCCACCGCTGGGGTGATAGCGCGACTGGGTGCCACGCCGATCTTCGTCGATATCGACCCCACAACATACAATATAGATCCGGAAAAACTACGAGAAGTCGTGGAAAAGGGATGCGATGTGGACCAAGGAACCGGAAGACCGGTAGAAAGGAAGAGCCGGGTTGATATCAAGGCGATTATTCCGATTCACCTTTACGGGCAGTGTGCCGATATGGATCCACTCATGGAGATGACCCAAAAAGCCCATTTGGATATCGTTGAGGATGCGGCCCAGGCTATTGGAGCTATATATTACTCCAAGAGGTTAAAATCGAAGGGAGACGAGCCTGCGATTACAGCTCGAACATCAGGGGAAAACCCTGGAACGAGGCGTGAAAGGCCGAGAGCTGCCTGCAAAGCGGGGAGCATGGGAAGGCTGGGCTGCTTCTCCTTTTTCCCCACGAAAAATCTGGGCGGATTCGGAGATGCTGGGATGGTGGTGACCGACGACGAGGCAATGGCGGAGAAGATAAGGGTCCTCAGGGTACATGGTAGTCAGCCTAAATACCATCACCACCTCATCGGGGGCAATTTCAGGTTGGACGAGCTTCAGGCTGCAATCCTCAACGTGAAATTTCTCCATTTGGAAAGATGGACGGAGGCGCGCCGGAGAAATGCCGAAAGGTACGGCCGCCTCTTCGAGGAGATGGGCCTTACCGAGCATATTCAATTGCCTGCCATCCAGGAGGGGAGTAGACATATCTTCCATCAGTATGTCATCCGGGTACCCCAACGGGACAGGCTCCGAGAATTCCTCCACGCCAAGGGTGTGGGGACTGAGATCTACTACCCCATACCACTGCATCTCCAAAAGTGCTTTAGGTATCTCGGATATAAAGGAGGCGATCTGCCCGAGTCCGAGAAGGCTGCGAAAGAAACCTTAGCACTTCCCATCTATCCGGAATTGTCTCAAGAGCAACAGGAATATGTAGTCGAGCAAATCAGGAATTTCCACGAACGGACCTAGGTCCCTCTTAGAACCAGATCTATAAGGGTTCACCGCTTGAGGGCATGACTGAGATGATGCCCAGCCAATAAACCCCAAGCCCAAGTTTGTTCCGAATTTCAGCTTTTTTCAAAATCCGCGGGAGTTTCCTGATTTCTATTGAAAGGATTTCCCTAACGTTTTGATTTCATGACGGGTTCTGTTTTTCTGGAGAGAACACCATTGTCCCTCCGCTTCAGTGCTCTTTGGTATGTTGCCCGAATTCCCCTCCGCTCACTGAAAATAATTTTGGACCATTCTAAAGTTCGCTTCACTAAGAATGGTTTCCCAAAATTCTTTAATGTTCGCTCCAGGGAACCCGGGCAACGAGCGGTTCAGAAACGATGGCCCGCTCGCCAGCCGACCGCAACACTGCTGCACTGCAACACCGGAGCACTGTATAATTTTGTGCTCAGAGCTCCTTTTCCGAATTCCCAGGTATCTAAATTCTGCTCATGAACAAAGCTGTTCTCGACAAAATTGAGGAAACTCCGGAAATTTTTTCTTGACATTCATTCTTTTTTTTAGTATCTATGTTCACAAAATGAACGTTCATAAAACGAACGCTGATCATTTGTTACGCAGAGAACATAATCATGAAGCTTTTTTGACCGGGACGATTGTCGGCTCATAATTCGGGGAGCGTATGGCTGACGATTTCAATACCCTGTTCAAGCCATCTGAGGCAATGCGGGACTTTCAGTTTCTGGAAGAACTGGAGAAAACCCCGAATCTCTCCCAGAGAGAACTGTCCAACAAGTTTGGAATTGCCCTCGGAGTGACCAATGCGTGCCTCAAACGGATGGCCCGGCGGGGGTGGATCAGATTGAGGAAGATCCCCCCAAGGAGAATCGGCTACTATCTGACACCCAAAGGGTTTGCGGAAAAGGCCAAACTCACCATGACGTTTCTTTCTTACAATATTCACCACTATTCAAGGCTCAAGGCCATGATCGGAGAGAGGTTTTTAGAGATGGCATCACAGGGCGTGAAACGGATCGTCTTTTACGGGGTGAGCGAAGAGATGGAAGTCGCATATGTAACCCTTCAGGGAACCAATATGGAACTGGTCGCCATTGTGGACGATAACGACGACGTGAAGGGGAAGAACATCCTCGGAAGAGAGGCAAGAGATCCCGGTGAGCTGGATAACGTGAGGGCCGACGCCATACTAATTACCTCGATCCAAGATAGGGAGAAGATTCGAAAAAGCCTCAAGAAGAGGAAGCATAAAACAAAGCTGTTTACAATTTCCTGAAGCTTCGGAGGGGGAATAAAAATGCTAAACGGGAAAAATATCTTGGTCACAGGCGGTACGGGGTCTTTTGGTAAGAAATTTACTCAAATTGTCCTTGAAGAATATGAACCTGAAAAGCTCATTATCTTTAGCAGGGATGAGCTTAAGCAGTTCGAGATGTCTCAAAGGTGGAGCATGAAGAAATATCCTTGTATTCGGTATTTTCTGGGCGATGTAAGAGAGAAGGACAGGTTGATGCGTGCTTTTGATGGTATCGACTATGTCATTCATGCGGCAGCGCTTAAACAGGTACCCGCAGCAGAGTATAATCCTGCCGAGGCTATTAAAACCAATATATTGGGTGCAATGAATGTTATCGATGCGGCGCTCTATAATAACGTCAAAAGAGTTATTGCTTTATCAACGGATAAGGCGTGTAACCCCATAAATTTATATGGCGCAACAAAGCTATGCTCAGACAAATTATTCGTTGCAGCCAATGTCTATAGAGGATTTGATAGGGATACAATCTTCACGATTGTGCGTTACGGTAATGTGCTCGGCAGCCGCGGTTCGGTGGTGCCGTTCTTCAAGGAGCGTTCCAAAACGGGTGTTCTTCCTGTCACTGACCCCCGTATGACGCGCTTTTGGATCACCCTGGATCAGGGAGTTCATTTTGTCCTCAAGGTTTTGGAATTGGCAAAGGGAGGGGAAATCTTCGTTCCTAAGATTCCCTCCATGAAGATCACCGACTTAGCTAAGGCAATAGCTCCTGAGTGTTCACATGAGATTGTAGGTATTCGTCCTGGCGAAAAGGTTCACGAATCCTTAATCGGGGAGGATGAAGGGCGTAATGCAATAGAATATAAAGAATGCTATGTTGTACGACAAAACCAATTTCAGGATGAGAATATTTCCCATATTGATAATGGTGGCCGGCTCTGTCCGGAAGGATTTACATACACATCGGATAATAACCCCAATACGTTGTCCATTGAAGACTTAAGAAGGATCTTAGACCAAATCTCCGATGACTATAGTATTGAAAAGGCGCGCTGGTCACTAGAGGACGTTCCTCAATAAGAGCGTTGTGTAAAACAGGTATACTTCGGTGTAAAAAGGGCGATTTAGTGGATATAAAAGGGAAATTGCTGATTACTGGAGTTAGCGGGTTGTTGGGTAACAACCTCGCCTACTATCTCAAGGACAAATATGAGGTCCTAGGACTCTATAACTCACATCCTGTTGATATTGAGGGCATATATACTGAGAAGTGTGAACTCTCCTATGGGGATAACATTAAAAGAATCATATCAGATTATAGCCCCCAGATTATCATTCACTGCGCATCTTTAGCAGACATAGATGGTTGTGAGGAGGATAGGGATGCCACCAAAAAAATAAATGTCTTAGCTACAAATGACATGGTTGAAGGGGTTATGAATAAGGATGTCAAATTGATATATATATCAACTGATGCTGTTTACAGCGGAATTGAGGGAAATTTTTCGGAGGACGATAATAACATACATCCACAAAACTATTATGGTGCTACCAAGTATGATGGTGAATTGGAGATTCTAAAAAAAGAGAATTCTCTCATCCTGAGAACGAATCTATTTGGATGGAATATACAGGACAAAAAAAGCTTAGGCGAATGGATATTAGGGGAGCTCAAAGCAAAACGGAGAATAAATGGCTTTAATGATGCGTATTTCTCCTCCATATATACGATGGAACTGGCCAGGGTGATCCATATATCAATCATGAGAAATTTGACCGGTGTTTATAACTGTGGGGCTTTGGATTCATGTTCAAAATATGAATTCTGTTTGAAGATTGCCCATTGTTTCGGGCTTGATAAAACGCTCATAACTCCGATTTCTATAAGTGATTTTAATTTCAAGGTGAAAAGAGGGAAAAATCTCACGCTCAACGTTGATAAGCTTCAAAAGGCCCTTGATTACAGATTACCAACTATCGATCATTCTATTGAGGCATTTTATAGGGATTACAAATGTGGATTGGCCGAGGAGATTAAGAAGGACCAGGGTGGCGGCCAAGGGAAATCCGTTAACATACCCTATGGAAGGCACTGGATAGGTGTTGACGATATACAGTCAGTTGTTAAGGTCCTCCGTTCCGAGCGTATCACGCAGGGACCCAAAGTCGAGGAGTTCGAACATGCATTAGCCGAGTACTGCGGGGNTAAGTTNGCAGTGGCGGTGAACTCAGGGACTTCTGCCCTCCATATCGCATGTGTTGCATCNACAGTAGAAGAAGGAGATGAGGTAATAACGTCTCCGATAACCTTTGTGGCATCGGCGAATTGTGCGGTTTATTGTGGTGCAAAACCGGTCTTTGGGGATATTGATCCGAAAACCTTCAATATTGAGCCAAAGGAGATCCAGGAGAAAATTACTGAACAGACGAAAGCCGTAATTCCAGTTCATTTCGCCGGGCAAAGCTGCGATTTGGAATCCATACAGGGAATCGTTAAAAGAAGGGAAGAGGAGTTTAACAGTAGAATTTTCATTATAGAGGATGCTTCTCACGCCCTGGGTTCAATCTACAAGAACAAACGTATAGGTTCATCTATTTATTCCGATATGACGGTGATGAGCTTTCATCCGGTGAAGCATATCACAACAGCTGAGGGGGGGGTGATCTTTACAAACGATGAGGGCCTCCACGAGAAACTGAAAATAGCTCGNTCTCACGGCATTACGAGCGATCCAGGGGAGTTTGTTTTTAGGGACCTTGCCTTTCAGCCCTTAGCAGACAGCTATGAGCCATTGGTGAATCCGTGGTACTATGAGCAAGTGGATTTGGGATATAACTATCGCATTACGGATATCCAATGCGCTCTCGGCATCTCTCAGCTGAAGAAACTCGAAAAATTTCGCAAACGCCGGCGCGAGATCGTCAACAGGTATAACGAGGCCTTTGGGAGTATCGAGTCTATCCAAGTTCCCTTTGAGTCACGTGATTGTGATAGTAATTTCCACCTCTACGTTCTCCTCATTGATTTCGAGAAAATCGGTATCCCGCGCGCTCAATTTATGAATGAGCTTCGGGAGCGAGGCCTTCAGACACAGGTTCACTATATTCCAGTTCATACGCAACCCTACTTTCAGAATAGGTTTGGTACAAAATGGGGTGATTGTCCCAATGCGGAGGAGTATTATCAAAAGTGCCTTTCGATACCCCTTTTCCCCGCAATGACTGAGTCAGATGTTGAAAGGATCATCAATGAAATAACTCAGCTGGTCAGGGGTAGATAATGGACGTAACGAGAAGTTTAATGATGCAGGAAAGGGCTAAACAACGAATTCCCGGCATGACCCAGTTGTTATCAAAGCGGCCGGACATGTTTGCCCCGGGGGTTTGGCCGGGCTACTTCAGTAAGGCAAAGGGTGTCGAGATCTGGGATTTAGACGGCAATCGATACATAGACATGAGCATAGCTGGTATTGGAGCTAATATCCTGGGATATGCAGATCCAGATGTGAATGCTGCTGTTCACGCGGCAATTGACGAGGGTTCAAGCAGTTCGCTCAATTGTCCGGAAGAGGTTGAACTGTGTGATCTGCTGTGTGAAATCCATCCCTGGGCAGAGAAGGTGCGCTATGCCCGTACGGGTGGAGAATCCATGGCTATAGCGGTTAGGATTGCACGGG
>JGI2172J19969_10000213_pt1 | contig 23839 bp, 28 predicted proteins | sample DeeMarSWOR230_32_FD_19969 | JGI IMG/M metagenome (IMG submission 19969)
CCGCTCTTCAGGTTAAAAGACAGAACGTTATGGTGCGCTAAATGCGAAAAGAAAGTAATTGTGGTAAAAGAGGGAGAAGAACCAGAAAAAGCAAGCAGCATGGCGTATGACAAGCTTGAGGCAACGCTCCTAGCGAAAGTTCAAGCGATACAAGACAAGATTCAGCAAACTGAAAACGTGGAAGAACTGCAAAAACTAAGCACCGCACTGTCCGAACTCCTAAGCAACCTTGAAAAGATTAAAAAAATGAAAAAGAGCTGAAGCAGGACCCCGAGAGATGCTAGGGTTTTACGAGAACTTCCCCGCAAACGTCCACAGAATAGAAAACTTCACGTCACTTCTTTCAAATAGGAAACTTCAGCAAAGGCTGATACAAGTTCTCCACGAGATAAACCGTAAAACGTTCAGTTTTGAGGAAGTCGCCTATCCAACAGTGCCCGAGTGTACAATAATCTTTGAAGCAGGCTTAGCTGAGGCTAAAAGCTTCAACTACATAGATGAAGAAGAAACAAAGAGAGTGCTCACCGCATTAAGGAAAGCGACCTTTCAGACAATGGATTTCTTTTGTGCCGTACGCTACTATAAAGGTGCCGCAAAGGCGCCGTTGAAATTTGATTATTACCTGCTACGCGTTGTCTTCGGCAAAAACTCTGCGGAAATTCAGGTTTTTCACGAGCGAGGCCCACGATACATTTCGCCGCAAGACCTCGTGGCTTTTTTAGTGAACGAAATTAACAAAACCTCTGCGAGAAAAATACTGAAAATGGTCGAGGCTGAACCTTCTTAGTGAGACGCGTTCAAAAACTTCATTACAACTGCGTACAGTTCTTTTGCAACCTCGTTTTTGGGCTGGTCGCCGTTGATTTTAGTGAGGCTGCCTTTTTCTACGAAGTTCAAGTATATTTTCCGCACTTTTTGCTGTGTCTCCATGTTTTCCATTACGGATTTATTGGGTTTTAGCCGCTGTATTGTAGTTTTCGGGTCGACATCGATGAGAATGGCTAAATCTGGCCGAAGGGCATGCTCGTTTATTTTTTCTATCCATTCTAGGCTGAGCCCAGCGGCGCCCTGATAAGCCAAAGAAGAGTAGAGGTAGCGGTCAGAAATCACAAGTTTTCCTTGGTGTAAAGCGGGGAGAACCTCGTTTTCTATGTGCTCGATGCGGTCTGCGGCGAATAGTAAGGCTTCGATGACACCTGAGAGGCGTTTTTCGCCGTAAAGGCAGCGCTCGCGGATGTAAGTGCCAATTTTGCCCTGGCTGGGCTCTGCGGTGTAGACAGCGTTGTGGCTTTTTCTGAGTGCTTTTGCGAGCATCTTTGCCTGCGTGGTTTTTCCTGAGCCGTCTAGGCCTTCGATGCAGATGAAAGTGCCTTTCTTGTTCACTTTCTAATCAACTCGCGCTGGTCTAGCGTTACACATTATAGGGAGACACATAAATATAACTTGACAAAACGTGGAGGCGTTTAAGGTGCCTAAGGCTTATTGGGGCGAAATAAAGGATCCCGTGCACGGCTACGTGTACATTACTGAAGCGGAGAAAGCGATTATCGACTCGTATCCGATGCAGCGGTTGCGGAGGCTGCGGCAGCTGGCTGGTTCTGAGTACGTTTATCCAGGGGCGAACCACACGCGTTTTGAGCACTGCGTCGGCGTCATGTACTTGGCGGGCAAGGTTGTTGAGAACCCAAACATTTCCCGAGTCGTAAGCGACGAAGAGGTTGATGCGGCGCGGGTTGCGGCTTTGCTGCATGACGTTGGTCATGGTCCTTTCTCACATGTTTTTGAGCAGCTACTGATTAAGGATTTGGAGAAGACTCATGAGGACATCACTTCGTGGATAATTGAGAAAAGCGAATTGAGCGATAAGATTGCGAAGATGGGGTACAAGCCCGAAGAAGTTGGAAAACTTGCAGTGGGAAAACTCCACAAGCCAGGCAAAGCCTTTCTGGATCAGATAATAAGCAGCGCCGTGGATGTGGATAAGCAGGACTTTATTGTTAGAGACACGTTTCACACAGGCGCCGAATACGGCTTCATCGACGTGTTCCGGTTGATCCACGCTTTGGACGTTTTGGGTGAGGATTTGGCTGTTGAGCTCGGCGCGCTATCAGCCCTAGAAGCCTTCATGATCGCGAGGATAGAATCGTTCAAAAGCATCTATTTTCACCGTGTGGGACGCGCAGCGCAGATCATGCTTGCCATGGCCATGGAAAAGGCGGACGAGGAGCTTGGTTTGACGGCGTTCAAAACGCCTGAAGAGTACTTAGCTATGGATGACTACACGGTTTGGGCGGCACTGAAGAAATGCGAAGCGTCTAAGGGGATAATTGACGATTTAGAAAGGCGGAGGATGCTGAAATGCGCGTATGAGCGTACTTTTTACGAGAAGGACACGATGATTTCGAATATTTTTGGGCGCGAGGCGTACAGGCGGCAGATGCAGAGCGAAATCGCAAAGGAAGCGGAGGTGGATGTGGAGGCGGTGGTGATTGACGTGCCTACCGTGCCATCGGTGCCTTACCATCATGCGGTGCTGAGGGAGTCCATGGAGATACCAGTGTTCAGCAGAAGCCAAGCTGGCAAGAAAACGCCGTATCGCCTGAGTGACATCTCAAAGATTATTGAGAACCTAAAAGGATTCATCAATATAATGCGCGTTTACACGAACGCGACGGACCGTGAAAAAGTTGAACAGGCAACAGCAAAAATTTTAGGGAAAATTCCCACAACAGCAAAAATATCCTATTAAGTGCTTGTACGCGGTGTTTAAGCAGGGCGTTCAAGTTTTTGAACCATGCTGTTCAAAAGTGATGAATTAAATGCGAGTGTTGCTATTGTTTTGGGTAGGTGAAAGTCTATATGTCAAATGGAATTCGACAAGTAGGCTTGTTCGGAGTTGCAGGCATTCTGGTGGCTGCGCTAATAATAGCTGGGTTCGTAATCGGAGGCACAGTGTTTCAAGGCTCAAGAAAGGGTGTTCTGACAATCCAAATAATGGATAAACCCGTCAATCTTGAGCACCTCAACATGACAATAGATTGGGCTAAAATACAGGATGAAGACGAGAACTGGCATAACTTAACTTTGAAGATTGAGCCGTTCTATTTCGATTTACTAGCGCTGCAAAATGTCTCTGAAACGCTCTCTGAAACTGAGATCCCTGCGGGAAACTACACTAAGATTTGGATGCATGTGTTGACTGCCAACGCAACCTATCCTGATGGTACTGTTGCGGATCTTAGGGTGCCTAGTGACACAATCAAAGTACTTTTGAAACCGCATCTTAGTTTAGAGGACGGCGGCCAAGTGACTGTGCTCATTGACCTTCAACCAGAGGATCTTAATTCGATAGCTATAAGCCGAAGCCTTAACCTGCGTCCAGTGATTAAAGCGATGGTGCAATAAGGAGGTACAAAACTTGACAAAAAAATCGAAAATCTTCAATAAGCTCCTACTTCGCGCCATTGATGAAGCCCTGAATTCTCTGGGAAAATCAGCAAGGCAATCAATTTACTTCCATATCAAGAACAAATTCAGCATGAACAGAAACGAAATCCCAGGAAATCTCCAAGAATTTCAAGAAGGGCTTGAAACAATCTTCCGCACAGGCGCTCGATTCATAGAAATTCTAATCATGAAAAAATTACACTCAGAAATTGGGTGTCCACTGGTAATGAAGAAAAGCGAACAGTTTGAATTCGTCGAATACGTGAACGAGTCTAAGCAAAGCTATCTTGGAAACGTCACAGATCAGACTTTTGCAAGCGAATCGTGGGCCCTTTCTCCTTTTTCAGTTTTCACGGTTTCTGTCTCCAAGCCTTGAGCGTTTCGTACCACATTATTCCTGTAGCGAGTAAGCCCAAGACTAGGGCAAAGGCACTGTAGAAATCTACACGATTGAACTGTGTCAAATAGAAAATCAGGAGTGTTGTGAACATGGTGGCATACAATAAATGTCTTGGAAGCATGAGCGCGCCGAAGCGCACGAATTGTTTCAAAACACCTACGTTTACAGCTTTAACTAAGTGGTATTCGCCGTTCGTTTTCTCTGCCAAACCCAACTCAGTCAACTTGTCCAAGTGGTACACGGCTAAAGCTGGACTTGAAAACTTAAGCGCCCGCTGGGTCTCTCTCGCGCCAACTATGCCATTCGAAGACCGCAGCAGAAACCAGTAGACACGCAGTGTGTTTCCTTTCAGAAGGCTTTCAACCTTTTCTTCGCTCATGACCACTCATCTGATTATTGTAGTTTGCACACTTTTTAACGGTATTTAAGTCTAAATCTGAATTACACAAGTGTCTGCAGCTTCGGATAATTTCTTCAAAAAACGCAAATGAGAAACGTTCTAGTCAAATAAAAAAGGGCAAGGTTTATTCGAGTGAAAAAACATTTGCATGATGCTCCACGAGAAACACGAGCGCTCCGGTAGTATAGTCCGGTCAAGTATTCCGGCCTTTCGAGCCGAAGACCCGGGTCCGAATCCCGGCCGGAGCACCACAAAATTAGGCTAATCTCGAAGCGTACAATAGTTTTAAGTCTGCTGAATTTTAGATGTTCTTGTTGTTGGTTGCAATGAGTATTGTTAACAAACCGGAGATTTCCAAATGGTTAAAAGGGTTTTATTTGGGAACAGCAGTTTTCGTACTTGCCGTGGTAGGTATTGCGCTTTATTTTCCTTCTGTTCAAACTTCGGCGACTAGAGGGCTTGCGCCGCTTGAGCTTATTGTTGTGCTTATTGTTGTTTTAGGTTTTGTTGAAGGCATCATGATTTGGCTGGCTGTTTCGATTCACAGAACCACGTACATCCTTACTGATAATGAACTCATTCTGAAGGCGCCTAGGCTTATCGGCGGAAGCAAGAGAATCCCTTTGGAAACGATTGAATCCATCCAAAGGACGCTAATACCTTTCGGCTTCAGGCTTTTCGGAGCAAGCTTCTACGGCGGATACTACTACTTTCCAAACGTTGGAAAAGCTTTCATGGTGATAACCAACTTCAAAGATGGCGTCTTGCTAAAAGCCCAGCACGGCAACTACGTGATAACACCAAGAAAACCAGAGGACTTCATAGAAAACATCGAGAAAATGAAGGCTAAAGCAGCGACGAAAACATAGACGCGGTGCCAAGATAAAAAAGGCAGTGCTTTGCAAATTATAGTTTCTCCTGTTCTAAGCATGCTTAATGTGAAGAGCAGAAATGTCCCGTTTGAACCAGAAGTTCAATGTATATATAAGGGGGCTATAGTCTCCGAAAGCACAAAACTTTGCAAAACAAACGCAAACCGCAACGGTAACGTTTATTACTTTAGTTTATTATTGCTAAAAGACGCGAAGCGATTATACAATGGGTCACCGAAAAACTCACGCGCCAAAACATGGCTCACTTGCCTATTTGCCTAGGAAACGCGCCAAAAAACCAGTCGCGCGAATTCGCTACTGGCCAAAACTCGACGCGGATCAACCTCGGCTTTTAGGCTTTACAGGTTACAAGGCGGGAATGACCTACGTCTTCACCATAGAAGACAGAAAACGTAGCCCGAACTTCGGGAAAGAAGTCGTGCGCCCCGCCACCATCCTCGAAACGCCGCCCATACTCATATGCGGCATACGCACTTACACCAAGACCCCATACGGGCTTAAGAACCTCACCGAGGCATGGATGAAAGACCCGCCAGCGGAACTTGAGCGGGCTTTGGTTTTACCAGAAAACTTTGAAACTGAACAGATGCTCCAAAAAATCGAAAAAACCATCGACAAAACAACTACCATCCGCGTCATCACAGCAACACAACCCAAACAAACCGGCCTCGCCAAGAAAAAGCCCGACATAACCGAAATTGAAATCGGCGGCGCAACTATCCCACAGCAACTTGAATACGCAAAAACGCTTTTGGGCAAAACAGTAACCGCTGAAGAAGTCTTCAAAGACGGCCAATACATCGACATTGCCGCAGTCACCACAGGCAAAGGCTTCCAAGGTCCAGTAAAACGCTGGGGCGTCACCATACTCCAACATAAAGGGCGAAAAACCAAACGCGGCATAGCCACACTAGGTCCCTGGAACCCTCACCATGTCATGTATTCAGTCCCACGTGCAGGACAAATGGGCTACCACCAACGAACAGAATACAACAAACGCATACTCAAAATCGGCAAAGACGGCAAAGAAATCACAGTAAAAGGCGGCTACATAAGATACGGCGTACTCAAAGGACCCTACATCCTCATAGAAGGCAGCATACCTGGCACAGAAAAGCGTCCCATACGTCTACGCCACCCAGCAAGACCACCAAAAGAAATACCTGAATCACCACCGCAGGTCACCTATGTATCACTGGAGTCGCCCCAAGGAAAATAACGGAGACAAAACCATGCCTGCCAAAAAAACCGTAAAAATCTTTAACCTTCAAGGAAAGCCCATAGGCAAAGCAACGCTCCCCGATGTTTTCGCAACACCTCTCAGACCCGATGTCATAAAACGCGCTGTCCTCGCCATCCAATCCAGCAGACTCCAACCACAAGGTCGCAATCCAATGGCAGGAAAAAGAACCTCCGCAGAATCCCGCGGCACAGGCATGGGCATAGCACGAGTACCCCGCGTAAAAGGCGGCGGAGGAAGAGCTGCCTTCGCTCCCAGCACAGTAGGCGGAAGACAGCCTCACCCACCGAGGGCTGAAAAGAAAATAGTGAAGCGTATTCCCAAAAAAGAAGCGCGTCTTGCTCTGCTTTCAGCCATAGCCGCTACAGCATCTAAAGACATTATAGCCTCAAGAGGACATCGAATCGAGGATGTCCCTGAAATCCCCTTGATAGTTACAGATTCAATTGAGGAGCTAATGAAAACCAGTGAATTAGAAGCAGCGCTTACGAATTTGGGTGTTTTATCTGACCTCTACCGTGTAAAAGATAGCCGAAAAATCCGTGCTGGAAAAGGCAAACGCAGAGGCAGAAAAATGAAACAAGCCATAGGTCCCCTAATCGTAGTGGCTGAAAACAAAGGAATATTTGACGCGACACGTAACCTTCCAGGCGTAGATGTCGCCATGATTAACAATCTTAACGCAGAAATGCTGGCGCCAGGCACCCATCCAGGCAGATTGACACTGTGGACAAACGGCGCCATTGAACAGCTGGACAAACTTTATGGCGGAGGAAAAGAAGAGTAATGGATCCCGCTGAGGTTATATTTTATCCTTTGATGACGGAATCCGCCAGCCTCATGGTGGAAAAAGATAACAAACTAATTTTCATAGTCAATTTGAAGGCAGGCAAAAGTGATGTGAAAAGGGCGGTTGAGCAGCTGTACGAAGTGAAAGTGGACAGGGTTACGATGCTGATAACTCCGCAAGGCGAGAAAAAAGCCTTCGTTAAACTTAACCCAGAGTATAAGGCGTCAGACGTCGCAATCAAACTTGGCATTTTGTAAAATCGCATGGAGGCATGATTAATGGGCAAAAGAATTCGTGTTCAAAGACGCGGGCGCGGTGGTTCAACCTTCAGAGCCTCAACCCACAAGAGAGTTGCTCCCGCTCAGTATCCACCTAAGATAACTCCCAAGGAATCGTGGGAGGCTTCAATTAACGGCGTCATAGAAGCGCTTGTCCATGACCCTGGACGTGGAGCACCTTTGGCGTTTTTGCGTTTCGAAAACGGCGAAACATGTTACACTGTAACCCCTGAAGGCGTTTTCAAGGGACAGCAAATCAGCCTAGGCGGAAAAGCTCCCGCGGAAGTGGGCAACATTCTTCCATTGGGAAAAGTTCCAGAGGGCACTATGGTCTGCAATCTTGAACTTCGACCAGGCGATGGGGGCAAGATGGCAAAATCTTCAGGTGCCTACGCCACAGTCGTGGGTCACACGCCGCAAGGCACAATGGTCAAATTGCCATCTGGACGTACACGGTACATTAATGATTACTGTATGGCAACCATAGGCGTGGTTTCCGCCGCGGGCAGAACAGAAAAACCTTTCCTTAAGGCAGGAGAAAAATTCCATCTAATGAAAGCAAAGGGGCACAAGTATCCGAGAACCCGCGGAAGAGCGATGGTGGCTGCTGTGCACCCATACGGTAGCAGCAAGAGAAGCGCGCGCAAGGGAACCACGGTTTCTCATGGTGCGCCGCCAGGACAGAAAGTTGGGTTGATTGCAGCCAGAGGCGCGGGGCAAAAGAAGAAGCGAAGAACAAGATAAGAGAACATTTATAGCATCTAAAGAATTTAAAAAAGGTGAAGAAAAATGCCGAAAGAATTCATGTATCGCGGCCATACGCTTAGCAGTTTGCAAGGCATGTCCATGGACGAATTCATTAATCTGCTTCCTTCAAGGCAGAGGCGAAGTCTCCAACGGGGCTTGACGCCTGAGCAGCGGATATTGCTGGAAAAGATGCGCGAAGCCCAAGAAGCCCTCAAGAAAGGGGAAGATGCCACCATAAAAACTCATGTACGGGACATGATTATTCTGCCAGAAATGGTCGGAGTGAAAATCCTTGTTCACAACGGCAAAGAATTTTTCCCCGTGGAAATAAAGCCAGAGATGATTGGACATTACCTGGGCGAGTTTGCGATAACAAACAAGCCTGTTAGGCACGGCACTCCAGGCATTGGTGCGTCACGTTCTTCAATGTATGTGCCGTTGAAATAAGCCATTGCTTTCTCTGCTCACGTCAATTTTCGCTTTGGCCTGTTGTGCTCGGCGAAACTTATACCCCCTCTATATATAGATTCAACTATTGTTTGACTTAGACAGGATGGGGTTGTGGCTAGTTGCTATTTTAAGTCATGTTTTTTAGTGCCATCTCTGCAGCGTTTACTAATTGGTACGCGATAGGTGAAGCTGTAACTGCAGGATGCGTGCCTATCTGGAATGTCGCAATATCGTTAGCCCTCATCCTATTCTGAATGCATGCGCTAATTGTGTTGATAAGTTCTCCAGCACTTGGGCCACCTCTGACTGCTCCGCCAACCAGCTCTCCGTTTACTTTATTAAATACCAGTCTGACCCACATCTTGGACATGCCTGGCATTCCTCCAGGGTGCCTATCAGCAGCTTCAGCTTCTCCTGTTACCACATCGAATCCACATTGCTTTGCACCTTTTGCGCTCATTCCAGCCATGGCTACCGTTAGGTTCCCAAGCGCCGTGGAGAAAACCCCTACAACTCCTGGGTTTTTTCTGCTAATTTCGTATAGATTCGCGCCTGCAATGCGGGCTTCGGTTGTAGCTATTGACGCAAGTCTCAAACCTGAGGGCTGACCAGTAAAGAATGAAAATTTACTAGCGCAGTCGCCGCACGCAAAAATATTCGGGTCTGACGTTCTCATAGTAGTGTCGATAATTATTCCATCTTTGCCAACTGCCAAACCGGCTTTTTCAGCAAGCGCAACATTGGGGCGCACACCAATCCCAACAATTAACATATCTGCCTTTATTTCCTGACCGTTAGACAGTTTAACAGCTGTTACCTTATCATCACCCAAAACCTCGGCTAAGCTAATCCCTGTAATAACGTTTATACCCTTCTCCGCGAGATAGTTTTCAACCTCTTGGCAACATTTACATGCCTCTTCACCAAAGGCAATTTGTAAACATTGATTAAGCATTTCCACGATTGTTACGTTTATATCCCTGTTCTTCTTGCACTCGTCAGCAAATTCAACTCCAATAAATCCACAACCCAAAATTACCAAGTCTTTTGCATCCTTTAACGCATTTGACAGATTTTTTAGATGCTGAACATCCTTCGTTATTGGGTAAACATTTTTCTTATCAATCCCAGGAATAGGCGGAACACAGGAAAACGAACCAGTTGCCAGCACTAACTTATCATAGGTTACTGATTCTCCGCTTGCCAAAGTCACCTTTTTTTCTGCTGGATTCAGCGCCTTCGCCTCATCTACAACGAGTTCTATATTATTAGCTTGAAGCACCCCGTCAGGTATCAAGTTGTTCTCTGGGGTCCCGACCGTACCAAATATATATGGAATACCGCAAGGTATCAGCACTTGTTTCTCTTTCCGTATTAACAATATACTTTTTTCTGGATAATGCCTTCTCGCTGTTACTGCTGCTGGAATTCCAGCCGCACTACCGCCTATAACCACAATATCTACTTGTTTCATACAATACCTTCCCATAACATTTGATTAATTGAGAGCAATTCTATCTTAAACAGTATTTATAAAATTAATCGTCTGCAAACGCACTATTTTATGTATAAACTCTAGACTTACCGCGTACATCCGCCGCCATCAGTTTACACAGAAAAGAGAACTACCCGAATTATCTCTACGATTTTCTCTGCTGCTTTTCCGTCGCCAAAAGGAGACTTGTCAGACAGTTCTTTTCGTCTAGTTAAGGCTGTCTCCATAGCTGCCAAAATTCCATGTTTCTTAGTTCGACAACTTTGGCGGATCCAGTTTCCACCTCTTCTGGTCTTGTGCCAGCAACGACCATTACTGGCATCATGGTTCCACAGTTTCTCATGTTTTCTTTAGATAACCTTCTCTGGGCTCATAAATTGTGCCTTCGCGCAACAACTGCCCAATCATGCGTTCTGTTTCAGCTCTTGGAATTTCATTCTTTGACTCTAACTCGCTTACGAGGGCTGCCTTTTCAACTATGCCTGTCTCTTTTTCCATCGCAATCAGCACTGAAAGAACTACGTGCAGCTTGTCTCTGACGCTTTTGGGTTTTCCAGTCATTATGAGGTCTATGTCCATTTTGTACGAGGATACATCTATTCCAACCTCTTCCAAAGACCTCTTCATAATCGCTATAGCTGCTTCCGCGTCCTCAGCTGAAACTTCTTTTCTCAGCGCCACGCGCGCCCTTGCTTCAGCTATACGAACGAGCGACTCCAGTTGGCGCGCAGTTATTGCCACAGGCGACCCCTCCGCTTCGCTTGCTGAGCGCATGGCCAAATAGAAATCACCGAGATGTTTCACGGCGGCATTGCTTAGCACCGGTTTAATTGCTTTAGCATAGCTTACATATTTCCGCATTAGATCCGCCTCTATTTGCACTTCTATGGGACTCGATCCTCTCCTGTGAATCTCAAGGATATGCGTCAACATTTTTTCATCAGACTCTTTGTCCGGCACATCTCTTAACACGAAAATCAGGTCGAAGCGGGACAAAATTGTTACTGGTAGAGATATGTTCTCAGCCACGGTTCGGTGCGGTTCATATCTGCCCAAGGCAGGGTTGGCTGCTGCGAGTATTGCGGTTCGGGCGTTTAATGTGGCGACAATTCCGCCTTTTGCGACTGAAACGGTGTGTTGCTCCATAGCTTCGTGTATTGCGACCCGGTCTTCCGGTCGCATTTTATCCATTTCGTCTATGCAGGCTATTCCTTTGTCGGCTAACACCAATGCGCCAGCCTCAAGGCTCATGCTGCCGCCTTTCTCTCGGATTACGGCTGCGGTTAAACCTGCAGCGGTTGTTCCACGCCCTGACGTATACAAACCACGCGGCGCTATTCTTGCCACATATTGCAAAAGTTGCGATTTGGCGGTACCTGGGTCACCGATTAAAAGGGCGTTCATTTCTCCCCTCACGGTGATGTCGGGAAGGCTTTTTGATACACCGCCAAAGAGAAGATACATGATAGATTCCTTAATATGCTCATAGCCGTAGATTGAAGGCGCTATCGAATTCATTATTTTCCTATGAACCCACGGATCTCTTGCGAGGGCACGGATTTTCTCTTCTTCTTCGGGCGATGGGGGTGATGTCTCTGGCTCTTTGCCCAAAACTCCTATCGAGTTAGCGTCTAAATGCAAAATAAACGTCCTTAGCTTCCCGATTCCAGGGCGTGAGGGCGCGAACGCACGAACTATTCCAACTATCGAAACGTGATCGCCTGGTCTGGCAAGATCAACTATTTCACTTCCAACGAGCTTCACGTTTAACGTGCGCGGAAGCTGACCCGGCGGCAAGTCTTCAGGCCTCTCTTGTAGGCGAAGGTCTTGCGAATCTATGAACGTGGACTCATCTTGAACGAACTCGAAGGGTCCTTTCTGTCTGCAAGTGGGGTCGCTGCACTCGAAAGGAGCCCTTAAGAATGGACCTGTTTGATCTACATTCGTTATTGTTCCGCAACGTTTGCATTTGAACGCTGCGTTCATAACCATTGGGCGAACTGGTGTAGCTCGGACTACGATGGCCTCGATCATAACTAGTTTTCCAAGCTGTTTCGAGCCGAGCTTTCTTAGTTGCTCTTTTCCTAAGAGCTGCACGATTCTAACCGTTACTTTGTCTAGTTTTTGGGCGTATTCCGAATCTTCGATTCCGAGCTGTTCATATACCGCGTTGCTGGCGTGCTGTAAAAAGGTGTCTGGTTTTTCCATCAGTCTCTCCGCAAGCCTTTGGTCAAAGGCGAAGAGATCCTCAAAATCGATAGTGATCGATTCTCTTCCTGTGATGCTCATCTGTGAGATTCGCTGGCGGTACTTCTCTTTTTTGAAGAACTCGAGAAAACTTTTTTGCGGGTCTACTGTTTCTAACTCTTTGGTCATTCTGCTCCATTCTCTCCTTCAATATCTAGTATTTGTGCTTTCCACTCGTTGATTATTTTGCTGAGCTGTTCGTAAATGAAGCGCTCCTCGCTTGTAAATTTTTTTAGAATCTGTTCGGTTTGGGGCGGACCTGCAGATAGCGCAACAATTTTTTTTAATCTGGAATTCACGATGTCCCAAGCTGAATGCTTAGCTTTCTCGTATTCTTGCACTTTCTCAGGGTGTTTCGTTATTTCCTCTTTTATGTTTGCGAGGTAGCGGCGGAGTTTAGGGTAGAAGTCTTCTGCAAGTTCCGATATTTGCCCTGCTATTTGTACCCGTTCTTTCCATTGAACCTTGTAAAGTTTGGTCGCGTCTAAGCAGTCGTCTTCACGGAAATGGACAATTCCTGATTCTGCAAGTTCTTGTGCTATCCAATAATGAACTTCATATTCGTTTCCTTCTTCGAAAGGACCTGCAGATAATCCAGCAAGTTGGATTTCAGGGTAATTTCTGTTGGCGACAATTTTTACAAGTAAATTTTCGAAACAAAAATCCAAATTCTTGATCTTCATGGGCATCTCCTTTTTTCTCCCCTTTCGGCTCTTCGGTTCTAATTTATGCAGTGAGACAGGATATAAAAAGAACAGTTTAAAGATTTAGATTAAACAATTTGAGAATTTAGGGAATTTGAAAGTGCGAGAATTTTTGCTATGGCCAAAGGCCTAGTGTCCTTATTGCGTGGGCAACTCTTCCCACTCCAAGCATCAACGCCGCTGTTCTCATGTCGCTTTCTTCTTTCCTTGATAACTTTTGCACGTCATAGAACGCTTTGGTTATTTTGTTTTCTAGCTTCGTGTTAACTTCTTTTAGTGTCCAGTGTTCTCTTGTTAAGTTTTGAACCCACTCGAAATAGCTTACTGTTACTCCTCCAGAGTTAGCTAGAATGTCTGGGATTAGGCACGTTCCTTTTTCGTAAAGCGTCTTGTCTGCTTCTGGGGTTGTGGGTCCGTTTGCGCCTTCCGCTACTATCTTTGCTCTGATTTTGTCTGCATTATCCTTTGTTATCTGGTTCTGTAAGGCTGCTGGAATCAGTATGTCGCATTTTGTCTGCAGCAGTTCCGCGTTCGTTATGTTGGTGCAGTTTTTGTAGTTTATCACCGAGCCTGTCTTTGACTTGTGGGCGCGTACTTCCTCGGGGTTTATGCCGTCTTGGCAGTATATGCCGCCTGACGAATCGCTTACTGCGACGATTTTGCAGCCCATGCTATGCATTATGCTGGCGGCGTTGTATCCGACGTTGCCGTAGCCTTGCACTGCCACTGTGGCGTTTTTAAGGTTTAATTTCAAACGCTTAGCTGCTTCTCTCGCGCAAAACGCAACACCAAGTGACGCTGCACACACTCTTCCTTCGGAACCCCCTATTTCTATGGGTTTACCAGTGACGCTTTCGGGAACGCTGTAGCCTTTAAGCTGGCTGTAGGTGTCCATTATCCACGCCATAGTCTGCTCGTTTGTGTAGACATCGGGCGCTGGCACATCCCTGTGGGGGCCGAGGTAATCAAAAATCAGGCTTACGTACCTTCTGGTGAGCCTCTCCAGTTCGCCTTGCGACATTTTTTTAGGATTGCAGGATATTCCGCCTTTTGCTCCTCCGTAAGGAAGATCGGCGATGGCGCATTTCCACGTCATCCACATCGCAAGCGCAGTTACGTCGTTTATAGTAACGTTGGGATGGTACCTGAGGCCGCCTTTGAAAGGACCTCTTACGTCCCAGTGTTGCACGCGGCAGCCGTTGAAGACGCTGATGCTGCAGTCGTCCATTTTTATGGTGACCGAAACTACGAGTGATCTTTTAGGTTTTTTGAGTATTTCGTGTATTCCAGGGTCCAGTTCCAGTTTTTCAGCAGCCATTTTCAACTGTTCTAATGCAACTGTTAGTGCCGTATGATGAGTCATAAAACATTCCTTATAGGCTAAGTGTCTACATTACGCTATTAATATTGCTTTTTAGCTCTGGTGCTCCGCGCAGACGAAAAAGCGATGCTGCTAATTTATTGCGAGATAAAGTGGAAGATTATGCGCGGCTATTTTCTTTTAGGTGTACCATTTCATAATTTCTGTTATAGCCTTGTTGGAGTAGCCTATCTCCTTAAGGGTCTTCTTCAAGTCGTCTGCTGTCTCAATATTCAGTGGTGACACCTGAAGAAAGTAATATTGAATATGTATTTATCTTTTTATTCCGAAATCGGAATATGTCAGAAACTCCACATAAACGCCCTCAAAACGGGAATTAACGTCAATTAGGGTAAATCTGTCTTGCGGCAAAACGTTCTTTGCGAAGTTGAGGAGGTTCGCTCGCACGTTCTTGCTCAGGTTGGGACGGCAAATGGGATAAAGCTGCGTGCTTATTCTTTTAGTTCGCCGTACAGATATTCCTATATTGCTCGTTGAAGCTTTGTTTACAACAGAAAGGCTGCAGAACGCCTTAAAGGAAGCAGATTCGACAAATGATGGTTCAGAAGCAAGTTGTAGAAGCTTTAATGAAGCCTGAAGCTTACGACGAAGACCCAGGCAACATTGAACTGGTCCAGACCCACATATCCTTCGTCTTTCTAACCCGCAACTTTGCCTACAAGGTAAAGAAGGCTGTAAACCTTGGTTTCTTGGACTTCACCACGCTTGAAAAGAGGCGTTTCTTCTGTGAAAAAGAGCTGGAGCTTAACAGGCGGCTGTGCGGCGACATGTACCTCGAGGTTGTGCCCATCAACAAATTGAGTGCCATCAAGATAAAAGGCGCGGGGGAAACGGTTGAGTACGCCGTGAAGATGAAACGAATACCGCAAGAAAAGATGATGAGCAAACTTCTCGAAAAGAAAGAAGTGGATAACAGGCTTGTTGACAGAATAGCAAAAATCATCGCGGAATTCCATTCAAAGGCGGAGACGAGCAGAAGAATAAGCGAGTTTGGCTCTTTGGCGATAATAGAAACTAATTGGAAGGAGAATTTCGCTCAGACGGAGGAGTTTGTTGGCAAAACAATATCCACTGAGGATTTCAAGCTAATCCGCGGAAAAGTCGAAGATTTCACGAAAAGAAATACGTCCCTTTTTGAAAAGCGGATGGCGGAAGGTCACGTTAGGGACTGCCATGGCGATGTTCATTCGGGTAACATCTTTGTTACAGACGGAATTTACATTTTCGACGCCATAGAATTTAATGAAAGATTTAGGTATTCTGATGTTGCCGCTGACGTGGCTTTTCTAGCCATGGACCTAGACTTCAGAGAACGAATCGACCTGTCTAACTTCTTCGTTGAAAGATATATCAAATATTCTGGAGACCAAAAGGTGATGAAACTTCTTCCATTCTACAAGTGCTACCGAGCCTATGTGCGAGGAAAAGTCGTTAGTTTCAAACTTAAAGACCCCAGCATAAGCAGCGAGGACAAGAGCGCAGCAACTGAAGAGGCAAAAGCATATTTCAACCTAACAGCTACCTACGCGAAAATTCTTTAACTAAGGAAAAGTTCACTTAGGGGCGAATTGGTCAGCTACGTATTCTGGGATTTTCACTGTTCCCATTATTATCGGTTTTTGGTGGCAGTCGCTTCCTCCAGTCATGATTAGCCCATGTTCTTTTGCAAACTTTACGTAATGATTCGTTGTTTGGGCGTCGTTTCTGGAGTGCCAACACTCTACGCCATCGATGTAGCCTAACATTGAAGTGTCTATTATCCCAGTTTGTTCAGACAATGACGTGGTCAGCGCCACAAGTGAGGTTCCATGAGGGTCGTTCGGATGCGCCAACACTATTTTTCCGCCCGCATTACGCACGAGCCTCGACGCTTCTTTGAGGTAAAGCGGATACTTTGGAACATTACACTTCACAAGATACCTGTCAAAAGCCTCCTGCCTGGTTCGGACAATCCTTTTCTTCACCAAATAATCTGCGATGTGAGGTCGCCCAAGCACTCCGTCAACAGAAGCCTGAATCTCCTCAAAATCACGTTTCGTTAGCTTTCCAATTCCTTCCTTTTCAAATTCCGCATTAAGATTGCCTAGTATCTTTGCGGCTCTTTCCTCTCGATAATTCGCCATTTGCTGAAGTTTATCCGCTAACTCCTTGTTTTTTGCTTCAAACTGGTAACCCAAGAAATCTAGCGGCACTGGCTTGCCCTGATGATACTTGGGGTGTGAGAAGGTTACGTTCAATTCAACGCCAGAAACATAGCGGATTCCAGCTTTTCCAGCCAAATCTATGGCTACTTGTTGGCAGCCAATCGAATCGTGATCAGTAATCGACATGAACCCAATATTCCTAAGTTTAGCTTCTCTAACAATTTCTTTAACACTCAAAGCTCCGTCAGAATGGTTCGAGTGAATGTGCAAATCTATTATCATGAAACTGCCCGGTTACCTTTTTTCCATCCCGATGATATACCAGTTCTCGGGAGCGTCATGGCATGTGTCAACCGTCAAATGCACTACTCTGAGCTGCGGATAAAGCTTCTTCAAGTCATCCAAGTCAACGGGTTCAAACTTACGCTTGTTGGCAAGATACGCCTCCACAGTCAAAGCGTTTGACTCATACTTCTCCTTGGTTCTTCTCTGAAGCCTTGCAACAGACACTTCTTGAGGACAGCTAGTTTGAAGTATAACAAAAGTCATGCCGTGCTTTGCCGCAATTTCAGCCGCACGCCTCCGCAGTTCCTGAGTTACAAAAGTAGCATCTAAGATAATGCCTTTGCTCTTCCCAGCAAGGTCGTCTGCACGGCGAAACATTTCATCATAAACAGACAACCGTTTGCTCATGTTTCCAGCAACTTTAGCGTCAAACACATCTTCACCCTTGAGAACCTCCAATCGAAGTAAGTCGCTCCGAAGAATTGGATACCCCTTGATTTTTGAGACCTCTGCGGAAGTCTCTGTTTTCCAAGTTGCTGGAAGCCCACATGTAACCAGCAGAAAACCAGACCCTAACTCGGCTTTAATAAACTTGGCAAAAGGTTCCCTCAATTTCACACCTCTCACAGTAAAAATCAGGTAAAATATAATTAAACCTTTTTGGCAAGAAGAACCGTGGGTTTCCAAGCTAAACAAGCAGATTAGAAAAACTGTGCCCGAGGCAGTTGGGCATGTGTCTCACCGACAAATAGTGCACGCCAAAACGGGCTAGATTTCAGATTTTGTTCTTGATTGGCAAACGTCTTATTACTGGATTAAAGTAAAGCTAAATAGTCAGACAGGAATCTTTCCTAAAAGAAGGTAACGTGAATGGAAAAATTTCAAGTTAAAGACAAGACTCTAGCGCCGCAAGGCCATTTGCAAAGCGAATGGGCTTCAGCCCACATGCCCGTGTTGAACCAAGTTAAGAGCAGATTCAGCAAGGAACAACCGCTAAAAGGCTTAATTTTAGGAGCATGCCTGCACGTAACCAAGGAAACCGCTGTCCTAGTAGATACACTAATGGCTGGAGGCGCTCAAATTGCTTTGTGCGGTTCCAACCCGCTCTCCACACAAGATGACGTAGCCGCGGCGCTGGCGGAAAAAGGCGTCCACGTTTTTGCACAGCGAGGACAGACAACCGAAGAATATTACTGGTGCATCGACAAAGTTTTGGACTACAAACCAGTGATAACCCTTGATGACGGCGCCGACCTCGTCGGCACACTGCACAGCAAGCGAACAGAAGCGTTAAAGAACGTCAAAGGCGGAACCGAAGAAACAACCACAGGCGTGGTGCGACTGCGGGCCATGGAAAAAGCTGGAAGCCTCAAGTACCCGATTATAGCCGTAAACGACGCTTACACAAAATACCTATTCGACAACCGTTACGGAACGGGGCAAAGCACAATGGACGGAATCCTGAGAGCCACAAACACCCTTGTAGCAGGCAAAACTTTCGTGGTTTGCGGATACGGCTGGTGCTCAAGAGGCATAGCCATGCGAGCAAAAGGAATGGGCGCAAACGTGATAATAACTGAAGTGAACCCGCTAAGGGCGTTAGAAGCAGCAATGAACGGTTTCCGCGTCATGCCAATAGCTGAAGCAGCAGCAATAGGCGATGTATTTGTAACCGCCACAGGCGATATTAACGTCATAAGGAAAGAACACATGCAGAAAATGAAAGACGGCACCATAATTGCCAACAGCGGCCACTTTAACGTGGAAATAAGCCTAAAAGATTTAGAAGACCTGTCAACAGCGAAGAGAACAATGAGACCAAACTTAGAAGAGTACACTCTAAAAGACGGAAGGAGACTTTACCTTTTGGCTGAAGGAAGACTCGTAAATCTATCCGCGGCGGAAGGCCACCCGTCAGAAGTTATGGACATGTCTTTCGCAAACCAAGCACTATGCGTAGAGTACATGGCTAAGACTGCGAAGATGCCGCCAAAAGTTTACACAGTTCCCAAAGACATAGACGAAAACGTTGCTGAACTGAAGCTCAAAAGCATGGGTGTAAAAATCGACGAGCTCACGCCTGAGCAGAAAAAGTATTTAGCGACATGGGAAATGGGAACCACGTAGCAAAAGTATATCGGCGATTATGGTAAACTTTAAATGGATTGAAAGTATAAACATGGTTTATAAGTGGTGAAAAAGCTTTGAGTAAAGACCAAGCAATAGGTGGAGCAATATTCATCGTATGTCTGCTTGTCGCTGTATTTTACATCGTAACACTATTCTTGCCAGGAGTATTTGTAGACGTGATCGGAAACATCGGACTAACTACCACTGTGGCTGACGTTAAATTCTGGATAATTGCCATACCAGTCTTCGTAGCGTTCATTGCTGTATTGTTTATAGGTGCATGGATTGGCTGGACAATGGCTACTACACCGCCGCCGAAGCCCATCGAAGAAATCACGACCGAGATAGAAGAGAAGAAAGAAGAAATGGAAGCAGAAGAAACGAAGATGCCAGAAGCCCCTGAAGAAGAAAAGATGCCGGAAAAAAAGAGAAAACCTTAAAAAGACGAAAGCTCCCAAATCTAGCAAGAAAATACTCTATTCTACAGTTTTTTTAATTTCAGAAAACCTTTGAAACGCTAAATTTATTGATTTGAGAATAAAACTTGTTATAGCCCAAGCATTTTAAAACCGAAATATAATGCCGCATTGACTATAGCGGAGACAACAAGCACTGTTAAAAGAAGCTTGGGAGAAAATGAAAAAGAACCTTCTTCACCTTTAGGTTGCACATCATATTCTTTTATTTCACGCTTTCCCGCGTCAACGCGAACAACAGCGGTGAATTTTTTTGTCTCAACTTCAACAGTGTAAACTTCCCCTTCTAGAGAAACACGCTTGGGCTTCAAGCCGCCTTTGTGTCCCAGCCTCTTCAAAAAGGCAGTAGTCATAGTCGTAACTGCTTCAGCGTTCAATTCTTTTGATTTAGGAACCGCAGAAGTGACAGCATCTGGAACAGTCTCTTGTGAAGTCGTTGACAACCATAGTGTCTCCTAACTGTTTTTTAGAAAAACGATCGACGGCTTAAAAGAAGGTGTGCGTATCACGGGAGACGAACCTACTTCTTCATTTTCTTCAGCATGCATTCAACTATGTCCTTGCACATCATACATTCGTCTGGAATTTTCTCTTTTGATGACCGTTCACTCAGGTAACCAAGGTGGTAACTGCACTCAGAAGGTTTTTCAGGGATTTCAACCCGCTCTTCCGTAGATTCCTTCTCCTCCGCTTCGGTTTCTTCTGGTTCAAATGTTTCTGGTTCAGCAGAGGCAATGGTTGGTTCATCATCCACAACTATTTCGGTTAAGCAGTACGGGCACGCATCATATGGCTCTTCGGAGTCTTGTTGCAGATTCAAAGCTCTAAGAGGCTTTGTGAAAACTTTGCCGCAAGAAGCGTTCGGACAAGTAAATGCACTACTTTTTTTGGTTTTTTCTTCAATCTGGGAGATAGCTAGCCCTCCTGTAGAAAATAATTACGGGCTACACGTTTATAGTATTAATGAATTCAAAATAAATATCCAAACTATTCAATGTTGTATTGATGTTCGGGAGAAGCGAGCTTTTTGAGGTCGTTGACGCCTTCAGCGTAACCCGAAGCGATCAAGACATCACCCAGTTGAATTATTGTGTCAGGTTTGGGGCGCAAACTTTTTTCGCCGCGTTTTATGGCTAGGATCCACATGCCTGTTTCTTCGGGCACGCGCGCTTCTTTCAGAGTTTTGTTTATGAGTGGAGAACCCTCGGTCACGCAGGCTTGGGTAACGGTTTCTTCAGCTTCCCTTATGGCTAGTTTTAGCACTGGATGCGGTTCAATATCTCTCAGGACGACCTCAGCCATCTCAGCCGCAGCATCTGCAATTTTTTCGGTCGCCACACCCAGTCTAATTAGCCCTAAAAAGCCAGATGCCTCTTCTTTCTTAAAGTCACTTGTCAATGCTAGCAATTCAAAATCTGTATGCAACTTATCCATGTACTCTTCAAGGCGCTCTACTTCTTCAGCCAATTCTTTGCTGTTCAACATGAGCGAGGAATAAGCCAAGTCAATCATAAGTTCAGAGGTGTTCTTAAGCTCAACAAACCGCGCAACGATTTCCTCGAAAACTTCGCGCTTATATTCCACCATTGTTAGTCCTCCAATTTTGTTAGCCTTCCTTCAGCTAAATCCTTGAACTCCTTGATGCCTACGGGGGCTCCGCGTGTTATCAGAATGTCTCCAAGAAAAATACGCTCAGTATCCTCTGGATCTAGTATCCAGTCTTTGTTTCTGCGGATGGCAATTATGTCAACCCCCATTCTTGCAGCCAGATCAAGATCGCCTATCCGTTTCCCCGCTATCACTGAACCTTCTTTGACAGTTGCCTTCATGAGCCGCTCTTCAACTTTTTCGAAAATCTCGCCGATTATAGGGTGTATGCCGATGTTGCGCGTTACTATGGCGGCGATGTCAGCGGCGGCATCGGAGATTTTATCCGCGGCAGACGCGACCGTGGAAACCCCGATCAAGGTCTCCGCGTCTTTAGCGTCTCTAGCGGCAATCATGATTTCCATGTCCAGAAGATACGCTAAAGTGTCGATACGGCTTTCAAGTTCTATAACGTCCTCGGCAAGCTCCTTGTCGTTGAATAAAGCGGCGGAATAAGCTAAGTCGATCATGAGCTCGGAGAGGTTCTTCATTTCCACCAGAAGATCGCTTACTGGGATAGGTTTGTATTCTATCTTTTCAAATTGTGGCATACTTTTTAGAGGCGCTCCGCAGGTAGATATTGGTCATTAAATATTTTAATTATACTCTTTTTCAAGGTCATACTATTAACAGTAAAGCCACAAACAAAGCAAGGGAGGTCACGCTGTCAGCTAAGGAACTTTCGACGGGGATAACGAAGTTATCAGGGTCTAAGCCTCTTTTGAAAGTCAAGATTGAAATCGAATAAGTCAAAATGACTATCGCGGCAACGGCGAGTATGTTGGCAACTAGCACAACTGAAAAAAGGCTGGAAAAAGAGGAAAACGAAAACAGGCTGTGTATTGACAGAGACAAGACTGCTAAGACAATAAACATTAGAATTGAAGCAGTCCAGGCACTAAAGATGTTCTTTGCATGGTTCCGCATTGAAGAGAAAGAAGGAGAAAGCAAACCCAAAGCAAGTTTTGTTGTGGCGGTAGAACCAATAACAGAGCCAACGTTACCTATCATACCGATCAAAGCAGTGTAAATAGTGTAAACTTCTACACGCTCCGCCACGAAATTGCTTATTCCAAGAAGAAGTGTTCCAGTTACGTTGACCAAGAAGGCTACAAGTAACATGGTAACCATCGATTCCTTGAGGGTTTTAATAAACTCGGCTTCGTGCAAGTTTTTAGATAAGATGTAAAAAACAAGGAACACAGGAATCAAACAAGCAAGACCAATAGCCCACTGCCCCAAAGCACCAATGAAAAACAGGTTGAGCACGGCAATATAACATAGGGTAGTGAAAATGTCGGCGACGGTTGACATCACCGGGTACACAACTACGTCAGGGTCTAAACCTTTTTCAAAGGAAATGAAAGAAACTTTTATGGTTAAGAAGGAAAGCAACAGGCCTAAAGCCATGGTTGCTACCACAACGGCTAAGATAGCAGGGAAATCAGTCAGCGTTATCCCCCAAAAGAGATACCCAAAAACCAGAGATATAGCGCAGATTGTGACACTGGTGACCAGAGTTAAAACTATCAGGGCTTCAATCAGTTTGTAAAAATTTTTGGTGTTTCCAAAAAATCTGGGATAGATTGTCCCGAGGTGCAGTCCCGTGCTTAGGCGCCCGCTTAACAGACCGCTGCCAACTCCTTTCGCGCTGATAACAATAGGGTAAAGGGTTATGGCCCATGGCGAAAGGCTAAAAATGCCGAGTTGAGAAGCAAGCATAAGGCCAGCGAATAACCCGCCTAAACCAAAAGAAAAGGGCAACGATGTTTCTTTGAACATTTCCCAGAAGCTTTTTGAAATGCCCGCATGTGACATAGTCTATTGCCTCCTCAGTGTTATCAAAGAATATAGGAAAGAAAAAACGCGAAAGTTGGAAAGTTGGAAAAAAAAGTTTGGTGTGCAATTAATTAATTTGAGACAAAGTCTTGGTGTTTTGGATGGCGCTATCGCTAGAAGGGCGTCGAATCGACAATGGGAAATCTGGACTACTTGCATATTTTTCCCCTGCTAGCTGTTGTTCGTTTTCAGCCATCCACAGGCACCTCTCTAATACCATGTGCGCTTGTGGGCTGCCAAGTACCACTTCAACTTGCACTCCTAACTTTTTATTGAGAAGCTGTATATCGCTTAAATAAGTTTCTGAGATTTTGAATCCATACTACAGCTTCACAACCGTTTTAATTTTGCAGAGTTGAAGTATCTTTGCGATTGGCGCAGAGTGTGAATTCAAATGTATTCAGCATGGATCAAAATTGACGACAGCCTGCCATGGATTGAGCTTGAAGGGGTATTCCAAACCAAAGCTGCGGCTCAAAAGGCACTGAAAGAAAGGCGAAGCAAAGTCAAAATAAAGATCGTCAAAATGTCGAAACAAGAAAAACAGATTAAAGCTACAATAAGAGTACGACATTAAAGCAGTATAATTGTCCTTGTTGCTTAGGCTGCTAGTTGAAAGACAATGCAGTAATGCATCTGCAACTTCTTAACGCGCCTTCTTTGGTTGATAAACACACCATGGGTCTTCAGTTAGATAGTCTCCTTTCAACTCTGCAGGTTCATGAAGATCGCCGCAGTAGTCTATAAAATCACTTGAAAGCCCATACGCACGTGCACGGCAACCCCCGCATAAAGCGCGATACTCGCAGACGCCGCATTTGCCTTTCAAAGCGTTAAAGTCGCGCA
>JGI2172J19969_10000214_pt1 | contig 23825 bp, 21 predicted proteins | sample DeeMarSWOR230_32_FD_19969 | JGI IMG/M metagenome (IMG submission 19969)
AGGCTATGCATACACGTCGGTGAACGCATTCAACCTGTGGGCCATAGGCGGTCTATGGATACCTGAAACCCCTGTTCTTTTCGCTACAGGGTGGATACTTTTCGGCGCTTTATCGGCTTTTGCCTTGTATGTTCTTCACAAACGTTTCGACGCCTCTGGAGAGCTGCTGGTGCTCTTTTCCGCGTTTACTCTCTTTTTCGGTTTCTTTATGCTTTCAACAAGGATTCATGAGCGGTATTTGTTTCCAGCGCTAAGCGTTTTAGCCTTAATGTTTCCTTTCCTCAAGAAAACGCGACCCATCTACGGGGTTTTGAGCGTCACTTGCCTCGTAAATCAGGCGTATGTTCTCCATTTTCTCAACAATAATCAGTTCATTCAAAGCAGCGACCCTGTGGCTTTAACGGTAACCTTGATTAATTTAATGGCGTTCCTATACGTTTTAGTATTAACGTGGGACGAGTTGAAAGGTCGGTCGTGGTTCAGAATAAACCCCATCAAAATAGGCAGGAGCGACAAAGCTGAGGCAAAGGAGAATGAACATCAGGATAGACCTCAATAAGCGAGACTTGCTAACGATCGCTGTGCTTTCAATCCTTTTCTTCTCACTTGCAGTCTGGAACCTTGGCCTAACACAGGCACCTATTACCACTTGGCAAACAACTGAAAAAGAAGCATTCCACATTGACCTCGGTGAGCCAGCGAGCGTCGGCACCGTTTATTTCTTAGTTAAGAACGGCTCGGCTAACGTTCAAGTTTACACAGGCTCTCCTGAAAGCTGGAGTGACAACAGAAGTTTTGCCATTCCAACTAGTTACTACAGTTGGAGCGAAGTCAACATCAACAGTCTAACTCGATATGTGCGGTTTGATTTTGAGCAGGGTTCTATTGAAGTTGCTGAGATGGCGCTTCTAAGCCAAGACAACCAGAGAATCGCAATTGCTGCGATTAATAGTGAAAATACTTCGGACCCGAACTTGTCCAAACTGATTGACGAGCAGAGTCTAGTTCAGTGTCCACCCACTTACATGTCAGAAACGATTTTCGACGAGGTCTACTTTGTACGAACCGCCGAGAACTACTTACGACTACAGCACCCGTACGAGTGGACTCATCCGCCTCTCGGAAAACTAATTATCGCCTCTGGAATCTCCGTTTTCGGCTATAACCCGTTTGGATGGAGAATAATGGGCGTCATCTTCGCTACGTTGATGATACCCCTGATTTACATTCTGGGAAAGAAGTTGTTCGGAACATGGATAGGCGCCTTCGCCTCAGCTTTTCTGCTAACCTTTGATTTCATGCATTTCACTATGGCGCGAATGGCCACCGTTGACACTTATGTAGTCTTCTTTACGCTGGCATCACAGCTTTTCTTTCTAATCTACCTCAAAGACGTGCTCAAGAACGGCTGGAAAGCTCCAGTGCAACCATTGTTGTTGGCTGTTCTGTTTTTCGCGCTTGGGTTTTCAACTAAGTGGCTTGTGCTTTACGGTTTTGCAGGACAATTAGCGATTCTCGCCGCGCTCAGGCTCAAAGATGTCTCAAAACTGAAAAAGGGTTTGTCGGACAAAATTTATGCTTTCACCGATCACCCCTTCTCTGTGCTTCTTGGGTTTTTGTTAGTAGCTGTGCTTGTTTACTTTTTGACGTACATTCCAGACATGCTTGCTGGTCGCTCGGTGTTGGATGTTCTGGGGCTTCAGGGAGGTATGTTCAACTATCACGCCGCGTTGGTTGCTACACATCCTTATTCGTCCCCGTGGTGGACTTGGCCATTAATGCTTAAGCCAGTGTGGCTTTACGTGTCATACCTCCCGCTCAGCATGAAGTCCACTATCGCGCTTCTTGGGAACCCTGTTGTCTGGTGGGTTGGCTTCGCTTCCATAATCTTTGTTGCAGAAAGGGCGGTACAGGGAGAGGAGTTAGCTCGTGGCCTTTGGAAAAAAATAACAAAAAGACTGCAAACTGTTGAAAGCGCCAGTCGAGGAAAAGATTTAGCCGCTATATTAATAACAGCGTTTTTCTTTTTCCAGTGGATTCCCTACGCGCTCATTTCAAGAATCACTTTCATCTATCACTTTTATGTTAATGTGCCATTTCTCTGCCTAGCTTCAGCGTATTTCCTAAGCAAATACTGGAGCACAAAATGGGGAAAAGTAGCCGCGGTAGCCTATTTTGCAAGCGTGGCGGTCATGTTTGGACTTTTCTACTCAGTCATCTCTGGCACGCCCGCGTCTAATTCGTGGATAGATAGTTTGAAATGGCTTAACGGATGGGGCTTCTAAAAATGGGCGCAAAGACACGGCTGAAGAGTTCGGTTGAGGTTTCCGTGGTTTTTCCAGCTTACAATGAAGCAGACGCGTTAGAGGCTGCAGTGGAAAAAGTCACCAAGGCTCTTGATGAATTCGCGCGTTCCTACGAGATTATAATCGCTGAAGACGGAAGCACGGATGGAACCGACAAGCTTGCAGCGACGCTTGCCGAGAAACACCCTTATGTGAAACATATTCATGGGGAAAAACGTCTCGGTAGAGGAACCGCCCTAAAAAACGCCTTTAAGCAAAGCAGCGGCGAGGTTCTTGTTTACATGGACTTGGACCTTGCCACAGACCTGAAGCATCTGAAAACTCTGGTTGGCGCAGTTGAATTTGAAGGCTACGATTTTGCCACTGGTTCAAGGATGCTTCCTCAAAGCAACGTTGAAAGAAGCAGCACCAGAAATATAGCCTCTAAAACTTACAACTTTGTGGTTCGAGCATTGTTAGGCTCTAAGGTTAAGGATCATCAGTGCGGTTTCAAAGCTTTCCGTCGAGAACCGCTTATGAAGTTACTTGATGAAGTAGGCGCTGGCCACTGGTTCTGGGACACAGAGATCCTTGTAAGAGCACACCGTGGGGGCTACAAGATAAAAGAGATCCCGGTATCATGGAGGGGAGGGCGTGAAACGAAAGTGAGGCTCCTCAAAGACTCGTTGAATATGTTTTGGCAGGCATTCTCGCTGTGGTGGCATTTGAAGATGCAGTAGCTTTAGGTGCTTATCTTCTTTTGACCAAGAGGACAAGGGCTCTGGCGATTAATGATACACCCAGCATTATCAGGATTCCAGCCCAGAACATGAACCACTGCGTTATATTCGGGAAATTGTTAAGATATATCGTTATCAGGTAGGCTGCTCCAAACCAGTAAATAAGATGCCCAAAGGTTTCCGCCGTCTTGCCAGTCGGCGAATTTATCATAAGCCTCAGCGCCAGCAATATGATTTGCAAGATGCCTAAGCCTATGCAGAACTGGAATGCGGCAGTGTAAAGCACTGCGTGAGCAGCAGGGTTTGCTGGCGCCGGCAAAGATATTCCCATGCCCGGAACTGAGCGCAGGGTGAAAGAACTGAAAAACGTCACTATACTATCCCAAAGGCTGCTAGGTTGAGCAAGAACGAAAACCATCCCAATCAAGATTAAGACTGCGCCCACGGATATCGCGGAAATTAAGCTTTCTCCTATCTTGTGCGTGCGCGTTTGTGTGTTCACATTCAATCTGTTTCGCCTCTCCCTATTCGACTATTCGCGGTTAGAACACATAAAACTTTGCCCTTTTATGCAGCGAGAAGGTGCATATTTTAAATACTTACTCATTAATACAAGATAGAAAAGGGTGAGCGCATGTCGTATTGTCCAAAATGTGGCACTCAAGTTGACGAAGCTATGGCTTTCTGCCCGCGATGTGGGGCGCCGTTAAAAGCGGAAGCACCAGTTCAGGCGGCACCCGCTCCAGCGCCTCAGAGAGGCGAAAAAGCCGAGAAGGGTGAGAAGCAGGAAAAACACGAAAAGCAAGAGCCTGAAAAAGGCGAAAAACACGAGAAGGGTGAATACGGTTTCATCGGCTGGTTGATCGGCGGCGTAGTCCTGATACTCATCGGGTTATTTGCGTTGCTCCAGTTTGCAGGCTACCTTAGTTGGGGTGCTGGCTGGGCTTTTGTGCTTTTGATAATCGGCGTCATAGTCATAGTTGCCGCTGTGTACTTGACTACTATGGCGCGAAGGCGCTATCCTTCTACTTAGAGTAGCCAGCCCAAAAATAGTCGGTACAATCTATGTTCCAGAAGCGTTAAGGTATTTCGTCTCCCAAATACGCGATAATAATTTTTCCCAGCTGCTTCTATCATGTCGCCAATGTCGTAACGGGGAAACATACACGAAGAGATTAACAGCTTGCCCCACTCGCCTCGCTTAAGTTCATGCAGCATTTTCACGCCGTTGCCAGTTTCAACCTCAAAGAAGTAGGCATCATAGTTAGGCGTAACATAGGGCAGGTCATCTAACTGCTGGGCAAAAACTCCCTCCGTCGCCGTGTACATCTCTACAACTGGCACGGCTCCAAAATACTTTCTGAGAACTGGCGCATACTTGAACTGTATCTTGCGCACGCTGGTGCAGAACAACGCTTGAAACTTCCACAAGTCAACAGGTTTCTTACCGTGCTTCCGCTGTATGTACCGAGCGAACGATAGGACTACAGGCGTTACACCCATGGTGGCAGTGACGTTCTTGTCAAGCGCCTGTTGGTAAACAAGTTCAAATCTTTTCTCCCAATCTGTTTTGCCGATTCCCGAACCGAGCGTATCAATCTCTTCTTGCCGCGGTATCAGGCTGACCCTGTCGAACATGGGATTAAGCCTAGCGTAAGTTCCAGAACTGTAGCCGTAAGTTACTTCTCGACCGTCCGAGGTCATGGTGTGGACGCTGGAGGGAAAATTCAGGTTCAGAATGTCTCCAGTGAAAACCTCAAAGTTCTTCCGTCTAAGCGCATAGTTTATCAGCGCTCTTGCTCCACACGTGAAAATCTGTTTCAGATGCGCCGGCGTTGCGGGCAGAACTTTTGCCCGTCCAGTCGAGCCTCTCGTCATAACCCAGCACTCTGGCGGTTCTGGCAAAATCGCCTTGTGGTTTCCCTCTTTCGCCTCAGCGAAGTAAGGCAATAACCCTTTGTAGTCTATTATGGGGAAGCTTTTTTGATAGTCAGTTATTCCCCCGATTTCGGAAGCATTATGACTTTTTCCGTAGTCTGTTTTTGCGTATTCTTTGATTAACTCGCCGAGAACCTGCTCTTGCGCTTTCTGCGGATTCTCTAGCGACCCGTACCAAGGACCAATTATCGGCTGCAAAATGCTGTTGAGGCTGTCTTCATCGGGCATCATTTGGCTTCGCCTAACAACTTGTTTAAATTGCCTTATATGCTTCGCCGTGTATAACTGAAAAAGGTGAAGTGCCGTGGCACAATCAGTTCCCGTTGTTGCGGATAAAATTCGAAAACTTGAGGTGCAGGGCGCCAGAAACGTCGCCATAGCCGCCATAAAAGCACTTGAAGCACTGGCAGAGGAAACAAGAGCCAAGACGCAGAAAGAATTCATTAAGGAACTTTCAGAAGCAAAAGCCACCCTTTTCGCTTCAAGGGCAACTGAGCCGCTCATGCGAAACGCGGTCCGTTGGATAATCAGCCAAGTGGAAAACAGTGGTAAAGAAAAAGTAGGTGCCCTCGCCAAAATAGTATCCTCAAGTTCAAGCCAGTTCCTAAAAAACCTCGAAGCCTCAAAAGAGTGCATCGCCGAGATAGGCGCAAAACGAATACGCGATAACATGGTGGTTTTTACCCATTGCCACTCTTCCACAGTAACGCATCTGCTAAGCAAAGCCAAAAAAGACGGCAAAACGTTCGAAGTGATCTGCACGGAAACCCGTCCCGTTTTTCAGGGCAGAATCACCGCCAAAGAACTGCTGGCACTCGGCGTAAAAACAACGTTTATTGTGGATTCAGCGGCGCGTTCCTTCATGCGCAACGCTGACCTCGTTATCGTGGGCGCAGACGCCATAACCTCGGAAGGAAACATCATCAACAAGATAGGCACAAGTACAATTGCTCTTTTGGCTCATGAGGCGAGGAAGCCCTTTTACGTTGTTTCGGAGCTTTTGAAGTTTGACCCAGCCACGGTCTGTGGGGATTACGAGCAAATCGAAGAGCGAAGCCCAGACGAAGTGTGGAAGGGTGCGCCTGAAAAGCTGGTAATTCGAAACCCCGCGTTTGACGTTACCCGACGCGACTATATCCATGGAGTAATCTGCGAAGAAGGCATAATTCCGCCTCACTCGGTAAAAGAAGTTATGCATCGGAAGTATCCTTGGATTTTCTTGTGATGTGAGCCAAAAAATAATAAGAACACTAATGCGTTGGAAGACAGCTTCTCGGGGTTGGGTAACATAATAATCAAACGGAGGGTGTAAGCAAATATCCTCGAAGCATGTTTGTCAAGAAATATTGACACAAGAAATCTTTACGAGAACGCTTTTATGATAAACAAAGGTTATTTTAAACAGAGGATTGCACTGTGAGAAAGAAGTCGCCCCTAAGTGCGTTCTTAAGCCTGCTTCTTCCGTCGATTCTTTTAGTATCTTCTTTTGTTGTGCAAGCTCAAGCAGACTCGACGTGGAGTATTCAAACCGTAGACGAGAATGGTGACGGCATTGGGCTTTCGATGGCTCTGGACTCTAAAGACAACCCGCACTTATGTTATGTCGACTACGTAAACGGCTACTACAGCAACCCTACATATTTGACGTATGCAAGTTGGAACGGTTCAGATTGGCGCATCCAAAATGTCACATACACTAGTCACGTCGGATTTATCGTTCTCGCATTGGACTCCAATGACAACCCACATATAGCCTACAACTATCTTAGGGGGAAGGGGTTACTGTATGCCAGTTGGACTGGCGAAAACTGGAGCATCCAAACCATAGACCCAGAAGGTAGTGTAGGCTCACTCGCTTTAGATTCAGCTGACAATCCGCACATCATATATGGAGCTAATGGAGACTTGAAGTATGCTGTTTTGAAGGACCCAAACTGGAGCATCCAAATAGTGGACACAGAAGAAGGACTCTCTACGCCGTCTTTGGCGTTAGACTCAAACAATCATCCGCACGTAATCTACGGCTACTCGGCAGGAAACGAAAACACGACGGTGAAGTATGCCACGTGGGATGGTTCAGGCTGGAACTTCCAGACCGTTATCTCAAACGCAAATGTCGCCCTTGGGAACATAGCTATAGACCTCAGAGGCTATCCACACTTTACTTATTACACTAACGGCTTGCTAATGTATGCAAGCTGGAACGGGGCATCTTGGAACACGCAAGTCGTAGATTCGATAACTGAAAAGCAGTCTCCTGGTTTCCTCAGTTTTGACTCTAACAACAACCCGTACATTAGCTACATTAAAGGAGTGAAATACGGCGATGAGTTTTTGATGTATGCAGAGTGGACAGGCACCAGGTGGGGCATTCAAACAGTAGCCTCAAGCCACATCATAAGCCTTGGTTCTATGGTATTGGATTCAAGTGGCAACCCGTGCATAGGCTACTACGGAAACTACCATGGCGTGCATTACATTGCTTCTGTAATGTATGCCAAGCGGAATACCTTTCTGTCGTTAAACCAAATTTTGTTGATCGCGCTGTTTGTCTCCTTGCTTCTTGCTGTTTCCATAGCTGTGATTGTAAAGAAGCGAATGGTAAAGAAAAATGAGAAACACACGGTAAACTGAAAGCTTGTTTGTGTGCGAGTTTTATTTTATGGTTTATTGTTTATGGTGTTTTGTGAGAAGAGGGTAAGAGTAAGTATATGTAAGTAAGTGAGGGCGAGCAAGAGCAAGCAGGTTAGCAGGCAAGTACGAGAGAGAGAAAGATAGAGGGGTATAGACAAAAAATCGCACATCAGTCCTCAGCTAGTCTTTCCAAAGCTCCAAAGCTATTCTCAGTTCCTTGTGCGTCTTGGCGTATTCCTCCAGCGTTTTCCCTTCTAGCGTAGCGTCAACGGCTTGCCGCATGGCTGTCGCTCCCGCAAAAGTCCCATCAGTGTGTCCGTGAATGCCTCCGCCAGCTTGGATGACGAAGTCTTTTCCAAAAGTCTCCATTAACGCAGGCACCAGCCTAGGATGCAATCCGCCAGAAGCAACGGGCATAACAGGTTTTAACCCGCTCATCTCAGCTTTTAACGCGCCAATGTTCTCCAGAACTTCCTTTTTGGTTTCAGACATTTTTCCCACAACAGTTCCCACATGAAGTTGGTCAACGCCAATAATTCTCGAAACCTTCGCAATCACCTGCATAGCTATCCCATGCTTCGGATTCTTCGTGAACGCTGCATGTCCAGCCCTGTGAGCGTGAACCACGAGCTTGAAGTTCTGATCACGCAACGTTTGCAACGCCGAAAAGCCGCAGGTTAAAATGTCCACCATCACGTATTCTCCGCCGTGATCCAGCACGTACTCCGCTCGTTTCAGCATGGTTTCAGTTTCCGCTGTTACGTTCACCATGTACACTTTGCGCTCTCCAGTTTCCTCTTCCGCCTTGTCTCTGTTCTCCAACGTCTTCGCGACGCGCTCTTCAAAAGGGTTAAACCGTTGGCTGCTCAAGTTTTCATCATCTTTAACTATGTCGCAGCCGCCAGCCCATGCTTCGTAAGCCACTCTCGCGTGGTCAGCGGTTTTAAGTCCCAGCTTAGGTTTGATTATCGTGCCTACAAAAGGGCGCTCAGGCACCTTAAGCAGCTTGCGAATCCCCTCTATGCCAAACTTGGGACCTTTGAAGCTTTTTACAAGTTCAGCGGGCAACTCAACATCGTTAAGCCGCAAGTTTTTCAACGCCTTCAGCCCGAAAACGTTTCCTGCCACGCTGCTCAGGATGTTGGGCATGTTTCCCTGCTCAAAAAGCTCTATAGGATAAGCTATTTTCGCCAAGTTGCCTTCTATGCTGAAGACATGGGCTGCGAGCTTTGCCACGTACGGTTCTGCCGTGGTGAGTTCTGTCCACGTGCCAATGGAGCTTTCAGCGGCGACTCCGCCCGCAGCCTCTTTGAGGCTGATTCCGTCTGGTTCCACGTAGAAAGTGCAGATTAGGTCTGTTTCTGCTGGCTTGTATTTTAAATCGACAAAGTCTATGTACTTCAAAACGCGCTTCCTCTCGTAAGTGTGACTATCCGTTCCTTAAAATCTTTAACTATTTGCTTGCCTATTCTAAGTGTTGTGAACTTCATGGAGCTTATAGCTGAAGTTTTAAAAATCACGGCAGGCGGAAGAAGAATCGCCATCTTAAGCGAGGAAACCGCAAGCCTGCTAGGCGTGCACTCCTCAGACAGAATATGCGTCACATACAGCGGTCAGCAGATAATTGCCATAGCCAACCTCGCCACGCATTTTCCGAAGAACCGCATTGGGCTTTACGAGGAAATCTCAGAGATGCTTGGGTTAAAAGGCGACGAGACATTGGAAGTGCAGTTAGCTCAGCTTCCTGAGTCCCTTAGACATGTGCGGGCGAAATTGCGCGGCGAAAGGCTACGAGAACAGGACATGATAACCATAGTCAAAGACGTTGTAGAAAGGCACCTGAGCGAAGTTGAAATCGCCGCTTTCTTGACTGCGCTTAAAATTTACGGGCTAAGCATGGGTGAGAGCGAAGCTTTATCGAGGGCTATGGTGGAGACTGGCGAAACGCTTGACTTCGGCGAGGCGCCAATACTTGATAAGCACAGCATAGGCGGCATACCCGGCGATAAGACATCGCTGCTTGTGGTGCCGATAGTAGCGGCTGCCGGGTTCACCATACCTAAAACGTCTTCGCGAGCGGTTACTTCTCCCGCGGGAACCGCTGACCGCGTCGAAACCCTGTGCCCAGTGAACCTGCCCATAGCTGAGATAAAAAAAGTTGTGGAGAAGACTAATGGTTGTCTCGTTTGGGGTGGAGCCTTAGATTTGGCGCCAGCTGACGACCTGTTCATTCAGGTTGAGTACCCATTGGGGATTGACCCTTTGCTTTTGCCGTCGATTATGAGCAAGAAGAAAGCCATAGGCGCCACACACATTGCGATTGACATTCCAACTGGTAACGGCGCCAAGATTAAGAGCATGACTGAAGCGTACACGTTGGCTTCTGACTTTGTAGATTTGGGCAAACGGTTAGGCATGAACATTCAGTGCGCGTTGACTTTCGGAGAACAGCCCTTGGGCTACGCTGTGGGACCTGCACTTGAGGCGCAAGAGGCATTGACCGCGCTCATGGGTGATGGACCTGCTGATCTTAAAGAAAAGGCAATTAGCCTCGCGGGTATGCTTTTTGAAATGGTCGGCGTTGAAGGCGGACGGCAAAAGGCTGAAAACTTGTTGAAGTCTGGAAGAGCGGAAAAGAAACTGCGAGAAATAATAGAAGCTCAGGGCGGAAACCCGCGGATAAAGCCCGATGAGATACCTGTGGGCGACAAGAAGGCGGAAGTAACCGCGAACCAAGCGGGCAGAGTCTTGTGGATTAGCACCGAGGACACGGTTCAGATTGCGAAGACGGCGGGTGCGCCCAAAGAGAAAGGCGCAGGAGTGGTGCTTAAGGCGAAGCTAGGTGAAGCCGTGAAAAAAGACGGTGTGCTGTTGGAGATTTACGCTGAGAGAAGCAGCAAGCTGAAGTCGGCGTTGGAGCTTGCGCAGAGGCTTCAGCCTATAGTGCTGAGCAAGAAAACCGAGGAGCAGATGCTGTTGGATCGGGTTCCCGAGAAAATTGCTGGTGAGAAGCCGTTCATGCTGGAAAGGTAAAAAAATGGAGAGGTTAGCGAGCTCTAGACCGTACTCTTGGCTCAAGCAGCGTCCAAAGCCACTCCACGAATTCCCTGAGATTCTTCGTCTGTATGTGAACTTCCCCTGGACCCGTGATCTGCGTCACTAAGCCTTCTCCGCCCAGCAATGTTTCTTTTAGCCCGCCGAACTTGGTGACTTTATAGCTGCAAGAATCACTGAAGCCGACTAAGTGAAAGTTGTCAACTATCAGTGTTTGCCCTGCCTCCAGCGTATGCGTGTCTATGGCGCCGAAAGTGTTGATGAATAATTGCCCGTTTCCCGTTGCTCGGAGCATGAATAATCCTTGACCGAACAAGCCTTTGGTGAAGCCTTCCCATTTAACGTCCAAGTCTATGCCCTGTGTTGACGCTATGTAGGCAGATTTCTGTATTATGAAGCCTTTGTCGGGTTTGATTTCCATCTTTTCTATGTCGCCCACGGGCGCAGCAACTAAACCCACATCTCCAGGACCATTTGTTGCGGTGTAATCGTTTACCCAGAAGGATTGGCCGCCGAATATTGATAGCCCTAAGCTTCCCAGCAGGCTTTTTTCTCTCTTGCGCGTGTGTGCTTCTATGGTTGGGTCCATGTAGGTTAGAGCGCCTGATTCAGCCGTTATGGTTTCGCCTTGGTCCAAATTTACTACAAGCAACGCGTAAGACGGTTTATACTTAATCTCATACTTCATGTTGGGTTCGTTCTCCAGTTGAGACATTAAGGGGTAAGTGGCAAATAAGCTTAGACCTCGATTCTCAACTGTACCCTATTTAGCAGCACTAACCTTTAAACCTGTACGTGTATAGGAAGTTTGTATGAAGGCGAAGGTTGCGGTTGCCACAGTTTCGGGGAAAGCCTACTTTTTGATAGTGAACAAGTTGAAAGAGAGAAAAATTCCCTTCATAAGCTTGGTTCCCGGCGAGACCGTACCCACAGAAGTCAAGGCGGTCATAACTACCGAGAAGGAAAAACACAGGATAAACCATGAAAAAATATTGGTTTACGACAGCGAAACAGAACCAGACACCCTAGTAAATGAAGTAATAAAAATCCTCCAGGGAAAAGAAGCCTACGAAAAAATTGTCATAGGCGTAGACCCAGGCGAAGTATTTGGGTTGGCAGTTATAGCCGACGGGAAAGTCAACGAAACAGCAAACTGCTTCAGCATCCAAGAAGCACTGACTAAAATCAGCAACGTTATAAAAAACGTAGATTTCTCCTCAACTGCTGTTTCCATAAAAATCGGGAGCGGAGTACCCGCCTACAAAGAACTCCTAGAAATCTTGGACGCAGCCTTGCCGCCTGAAGTGGTTTTGGAAGTGGTGAGTGAGGCGGGAACAAACCGTTCTCTTGACGAGAATAAGCATAGGCGAGGGCTTAGAGACATAGCTTCAGCCATACGCATAGCTGGAAGAGCAGGCTACACGTATCCGCGGAGGAAAACTGGTGAATCAAACGGTTGAAAGCGGCAAGACTCTTTTAGTGGATGGTCCAGCCTCTGTCCGTGTTGTTTCTGGCAAAGCGGAAGTGCTGGGTTTTCCAGTTAAAGGCCCACGCAGGATTGTAGCCCGAGAAGGAAAACGATTACCATTCTTCGTTGCAGAAACAGCTAGCTTTGACATTGCGTTAGGAGAAAACGCAAGCGTTGAAGAAGTTGACGGCAACACCATTCCACCATCATGGGTTGAATCCGCTGAAGCGCTCATGGGTTTCCAGAAAAAGCCAGTAATCGCCATGGTCGTGGGGAAAGCGGACTCTGGAAAAACGAGTTTCTGCACTTACCTGATAAACAATTTGGTCAGCGCAAAACAGAAAGTTGCCATAATAGACGGCGATCTGGGGCAATCCGACATAGGTCCTCCGTGCACAGTCGCTTACGCCTTCATAACTGCTCCTCTCACAGAATTGTATGAACTGAAGGCGGAAAACGCCTTTTTTGTGGGTGCCACGTCGCCAAGTGAAGCGCTGAGTAAAACGATTGAAGGTTTAGCTTTAATGAAAGCAGAAATCTTGTACAGGACAGCTGACTTCGTTGTCGTGAATACTGATGGTTGGGTCGAGGGGGAAGAGGCTGTGAAATATAAATCACAGCTGGCTGAGAAGCTTGAACCACACGTGGTTTTATGCATTCAGCAGAAAGACGAGCTGGAACCCCTGCTTGCTACTCTAACAAAGTTCAGAAAAATTGTAACAGATTCCTCTTCGGCTGCCAAGCAGCGGAGCAGAGAAAAGCGCAAAAACCTGCGAGAAATGAGCTACGCTAAATATTTGGCAGACGCGAAAATTAAGTCTCTGCCTTTGAACCAGCTGGCACTTGAAGAGAAAACTGCCCTGCCAATTAAGCAAGGCGAAGGGGGCGGATTGCTGTTAGGATTGTACGCTGCTCAGAGAAAATTTTTGGGAATCGGCATTTTGCGTGAAGTTGATGCCGTGAGAAAAACTTTAAAGGTTCTCACTTCAGTTTCGGCGAAACCCGCAAGTGTTGCCTTTGGAAAAGTGCGGTTAGACGAAAACCTCAAGGAAGCCCCAACCTTTTTGGGAGAGAACGGTGCAGCGCAGCAAGTTAAAGTTTGAAAAAACCGTGAATTTCCTGAGCCAAAACTTTATCGCCGTACGGCAAAACCTTCAGCCCATTGCTCATCCATGAGGGCAGAAAAGTGCGGCAGTAGTTTGTAGCAAAACGGTAGTCGAGAAAAACTATGGCACCGCGGTCATCCAGCGTTCTTACTGGTCTCCCAGCGGCTTGGGAAGCTTTTTTCATTGCAGGAAGAACATAACCATATTCGCGACCCAGTTTGGGGAAACATTTTTCGTAATAACCTATTTGCGCCTTCACCCTTGGCGTGGGCTCCGCATAGGGAACGCCTACGACTATTACAGAATTCATCTGGTCGCCTGGAAAGTCCACGCCTTCTGAAGTTCGTCCGCCTTGAACACCGAGAAACACGGCGCCGTCGCTTTCGCTGCAGGCTTTGAACTCAGCTACCATTTTTTCGTTCGCTTTAGAACTCATTCCTCTACGCTCATGGAAAAGCGGTTTATCCAGAGCTTTTTCTAATCCTTCGGCGACAAGTGCATTTAACACATCAAATGAGGCGGCGAAAACTCCCGTGTTTGCCGGCGTGTTCTGCACCACTTCATTTATTCTTTTAATGATTGTTTGGTACATGACAGGAGTTCTTTTTTCCATGGCGGTTGAAACGCCGCAACAAACAAGAGAGAGCACGTGTTCCTTGGGAAAGGGCGAGGGCACAAGGCACTGCACCGTATCTTCTGGAAGTTTCGTTAGCCTTGCGTATGCTTGTAAGGGCTGAAGAGTGCCAGACATAATTATGTTGGAGTAGGTGGATGAGAAAACTGGCGCGGTGACCTTCGAAGGGTCTAACGCAACTATCTCCAGCTTTGCCGTTTTCACGTTTTCTCTGGTGGTGTACCTGCTTGCAACGTTGACGAAGGACTCGTCGCCCAGTGTTTCTAGCCACCGAAGTAGAAACTCACTCATTCCGTGAATGTAAGAGCGCGGATTTTTTCCCTCGGCTAGTAAGCTTCGCCTTATGGAACTGCCAACTTCATGGAGGTGCTCAAAGAAATCGCGTGGGTTGGCTATGCTGCCGTGTTTTTGGATTATTTCTATTATGGATTCGGGAGAGATTACTTCCTCTCTGTTTATGTCTTCTGTCATTTTTTCGACTTCGGTTCTGAAAAAGTTGGCGAAAGATTCGATTTCTTTGTTTTCGTATTTCTTGGCTTCGAGTTCTGCTTGTTTCAAAACGAAAAGGGATAAGCTACGGCTTGCGATGTCGATGGCTGTTTCGGGCAAATTGTGTGCTTCATCCACGATTAATATGATTTTCTGCAGTTGAGAATCAAAGTTCTTAAGAAACGCGGTGCGAATCACAGGGTCAAAGACGTACAGGTAACTCAGCGCAATAACGTTGACGTCTGACAAGGAAGCTTTGACAAGTTCGTAAGGGCATACTCCTTTTTTTAGGCAGATTCTCTGGATTTCAGACGCTTTGTAAGGGCGAGTAGCTATCTGTTGCTGAAGTTGAAGATACTCGTACGTTTGCTCCTCTGGAGCCCTGTGATAAGGGCACCTGCCTTTTACTTTCAGCAGTTCACAAACTTCCATGAGTGATTTCGCATCCAAAGCGTTTCTAGCCGCAAAGCTGTTAAGGCACATCTGGTTACGTCCACGAAGAGAAACACCAGAAATCGGATGCCTCTTGAAAACCGTCCTTAATTCTTCTATCACACGGTCATGCTGCCGGTGAGTCCGAGCCACGTACAGTATCTTCAAACCCTTTTCGACCGCAACGGGGAGGCAGGCAGAAAGCGCTGAAATGGTCTTTCCTAAGCCGTTGCTTCCTTCGATGAGAACGGAACGTCGATCTTCAATAGCAGCGAAAACAGTTTTTATAAACTTGTCTTGGAAGGGTCTTACGCTTACATAAGGAAAATACTCTTTGACTTCTTTCGGTAGCTTAGTCATTCTTATCCCATAGTCCCCTTGACGGACAGTGCATGTTCACGGGGCATTGCTCGCATAATGGGCGCCTAGCCTTGCAATATCGCCGTCCGTGCGCAATCAGTAGCACATGCACTGCCAAATAGTCGCGTGGATTATAAAGCGATTGGAGACTATTGCGTACAGCGTCGTAGTCTCCGTTTGCAGGCGCAAAACCTAGCCGTTTTGCCACGCGGTTCACGTGAGTATCCACGGGAATCGTGGGCTGTTTTGCGGAAAAAAGTAAGACCACATCCGCTGTTTTCGGTCCTATACCTGGAAGCGCCATAAGTGTTTTTCTTGCCTCCTCAAGAGGCATCGACAATATAGGTTGCACGGAGCCGTGAAATTGTTCGAGGATTATTGTTGAAACCTGTTTTATTGTTTTGGCTTTGTTCCTGTAGAGACCAGCGGTTTTTAGGGTTTCTTCAATTTGGCTGGTTTCTGCTTTCGCCAGCACTTCGGGCTTGATTTCGAACCGCTTCGAGAGGCGTTCGAAGGCTCTTGCTGTGTTTCTGTCCGCAGTATTTTGCGAGATAATTGTCACAATCAACGTTTTGAATGGGTCCCGTTTTGCTTCGGTCCACTTGGGCATTGCAAAGGTTTGACGCAGTATCTGTAAGACTGCTGCCGCTTGCTTGCCTTTCATGTTGTCGTCTCCTTCTCCTGAAAGTGCTATTTACTGAATCAATCAGGCTATAAATATCATCGGTATTAAGGCTCTAAAAAAAGAGACAGCGCTATAAAGCAGAATTGAAGGGCAAGAACCAAGCTTATGTCTCAGAGTTAAAGAATTAAATACTAAAATACGCAAAGTTATGAAAGGGTAAATTTGAGCCAAGTGAGAGTGAATGGATCTCTCTAAAAAGCTACATGCGGCTTCAATTATTGCGGGAGTTTTCGTGTTCACGTTTCTCACAGTATTTTTAGTGATTTTCTTAACTCAGCCCGCGCACTCTACACCTTCCAATTACGTTTCGGTAGTTAACGGTATGGATATCGCGTTGGGTCCGCCTCCTAACTCCACGAATATTCCTTTAGACACCGCAATCACTGTAGATGCTTTAGCTTCCGCATCATTAAACGACTTACGAATAACGCCTGAAGTGCCTATCGCCCGTGTATACAGCGAAGTGTCAGGTCCGCTGTCATACCAGCAAACGTTCTATCCTGCTCAGCTGTTAAAACCCGCCACTTCCTACACGGTATCAGTGACAATCGTGAATGTGCCAGTGTCGTGGAGTTTCACCACAACTTCTGAGCCTTATCAGCCCACAATTAGCTTTTACCTAGCGACGTACGTGTTGTGGATTGCGTTTTCAACAGCGACCGCCGCGACTTTACTTGTCGGTTTAGCAATCTGGTACAGAAAAAAACGAGTTAATGAACCACCAAAGTCTCCCTACGCCTAATTCAACCCGCATTTCAGCATTTATATGAGGGGTAGTCTTTTCCGAGCAGCTACCAAGCCCTAGTCTAAGCAACAGTTGACTCTATATATAGAGGGGGTATAGACAAAAAATCGCACAACAGTTCCGCAAGCCATAACCCCGCTTTGTGAAGTCTTTTTAAGCAATTAATGCATAAAACCACTCAGTTATCCCAAATTCACAAGCTGGGAGAAACTAAAAAACTCAACTATACAGCAGGGACAGAAAAAAATGGAACGCGCCAAAGTCATTAAAGAAGAATTGATAGAGCAGGATACGCGTTTTCTAGCGGTCTACGTGGAAGCAAAAAACTCTTGCCTAATTATGCTAAGCGAGAAAGAAGATAGGCTTGGAACCCTAGCGGTCGCCGTTCCCAAACCCAAAGACTTACTGGGACCAGCCATGTCATCAGTGCTTTTAGGCGATAAACACGCAGTTTCAGCCCGCATGTTCGCCGAATACGTTGCCTCTAAGAAGGGAAAAATCGCCATGGTTTCTGTGTATTTGGACAGGCTAAGTGAAATGCAAGCACAAACGTTTTTCATGCACTTGTTAGAGAAGGTTCTTGGGGCGGAAAGTGAAAAAGAGACCGCAACAACATAAGTTCCGCCAATTCCCTATTCAGTCTCATAAAGTAGATGAAACAAATGATAAGCAAGCTGCAACGCGCTGAGTCCAAATCAATTTTGCATGTTGTGAATGATGCCGCTGAGGCATACAGAGGCGTAATCCCAGAGGACAGATGGAAGGAACCATACATGCCAGCCGAAGAGCTTCGAGAAGAAATTGAAAGTGGAGTGGAATTTTATGGTTGGGTGGAAAACAGCGCCTTAGTGGCAGTTATGGGAATCCAACGCGTTAACGATGTTACTTTGATTAGGCATGCGTATGTGCTTACAAATCGCCAAAGAAGCGGCATCGGAGAGAAACTGCTTAAATATCTTTTAAGTTTAGCTCAAACCTCTGAGGTTCTTGTGGGAACTTGGGAAGCAGCCTACTGGGCTATCCGTTTCTACGAGAAACACGGTTTCAGGTTGGTGACAAAAGAAGAAAAGGACAGGCTTCTCAGAAAATATTGGAACATCCCTGAACGACAAACTGAAACTTCAGTAGTGCTTGAACTCAAAAAAGAAAAATGAGTGTCGTTTTACGCACATTGGTTAGTTTATATATTAGAATTAAGAGCTTAATAGCTGGTGATTTGGATGTCGCAGGAAAAAGTAGGCAAAGGCGAAGTTTCGCTGAAAGTGGAGGATGTGATGACTATGGACGTCATCACCATGGATGAGAATGTGTCGGTTAAAGAAGCAGCTGAAATTATGGATCAAAATGAGATAAGCTGTGTGATTGCAGCTAGAAAAGGGAAAGCCATAGGCATAATCACAGAAAGGGACCTCTTGAAACGCGTGATCGTTGAGGGCAAGAACGCCAAAAAGACAAAAATTGGAGAGATTATGTCGAGTCCTCTGGAAATCGTTGCGCCTGACATGAGTTTGGAAGAGGCTTTGCGGTTAATGCTTCAGAAGAAAATAAAGAAGCTACCTGTTGTTGAGAAGAACCGCTTGCTAGGCTTGGTTAGCCTGACAGACATTGCCCGCTGTCAGCCAGCGATAATAAAAATCTTGAAAAGCTTTGCGGTGGCGCAGGACACACCGAAGGGTATGAAAAAAGTTTTGGATTCTTACATTGTCTGATGGATTATCTGTTCATGGAAAGAACTGAAAAATTGTTTCATATTTAAGAGGATGCTCGCGTATTAAGGATAAGGCATCACAGAATGAAGCAGACCCTTGTGTTAAAGGTTAATCCTCGAAAACCAGGCATCAAAAAAGTGCGAGTTGCAGCAGGCATCATCAGAAAAGGCGGCTTAGTAGCGTTTCCCACAGAAACGGTTTACGGTTTAGGCGCAGACGCGTTGAATTCCAAGGCTGTTCTGGCGCTGTTTGAGGCAAAAAAGCGACCTCTGGATAATCCACCCATTGTTCACGTGGAAAACATAAACGACGTCCGTGGACTAGCTGAGCAAGTTCCGCCGAAGGCTGAGAGGTTAATGAAAAAGTTTTGGCCTGGACCGTTAACTTTGGTTTTTAAGCGGTCGGAGAAGGTTCCCGACGTGACGGTTGCGGGTTTGGAAACAATTGCAATCAGGATGCCACAACACGCTGTAGCCTTGGCGTTAATCAAAGAAAGCAATTGCCCCATTGCTGCTCCAAGCGCAAACCTCGCTGGAAAACCCAGCCCCACATCGGCCAAACACGTTTTTGATGACCTTAATGGACGAATCGACGCAATTTTGGATGGTGGTCCGACGCACATCGGCGTGGAATCCACGGTCCTAGACTTAAGCGTTGACCCTCCGCAAGTTCTTCGTCCAGGAGGAACGCCGCTTGAAGAGTTAAGGAGGGTTCTTGGCGATGTGAAGCTTCATCCTTTTGTGGTTGCTGAGAAAGAGTTGTCTATCGAAAAGACGCGGTCACCGGGAATGAAGCACAAGCATTACGCTCCGAAGGCCGAGGTGATTGTCGTGGAAGGCGCAATTCCGGCTGTCCTCGCCAAAGTTAAAGAGTTGGCCGAGTCGTATAGGCTGAAAGGCGTTAAGGTGGGTGTTCTGGCTACTGATGAAACTTTAGCGGGCTATAGGGCGGATGTGGTTAAGTCTCTTGGTAGCCGCTTCAACTTGGACGCGATTGCCCAAAACTTGTTTAGCCTGTTAAGGGAGTTCGACGTTGAAGGTGTGGATGTGATAATTGCTGAGGCCGTGCCCACCGAGGGCTTGGGTTTGGCTGTTATGAACAGACTCCGCAAAGCATCTAACTATAATATTGTCAAGGCAGAATAGTGCTGGGAAAAATTTATATCGTAGGGATAACTGTTCCGTGTAGAATTCAACGAATTATATGTAATGGAAGATTGGTGAGAAAAAATGTCTACAGGTGGAGGAACTGTTCCAGTTTTAGTATTAAGAGAAGGCACAGGTAGAACAACCGGACGTGAAGCGCAAAAGAACAATATAATGGCCGCTAAGATAGTGGCTGAAACTATAAAGACCACACTGGGTCCATGCGGCATGGACAAAATGCTGGTCACAAGCTTCGGCGACGTTGCCATAACAAATGACGGTGCAACTATAATGAAGGAGCTTGATGTGCAGCATCCAGCGGCAAAGATGCTTGTGGAAGTAGCTAAGGCGCAGGATAATGAGGTCGGTGACGGAACTACAACTGCGGTGGTTTTAGCTGGAGAACTGCTTGCCAAAGCGGAAGGCTTGCTGGATCGGAATGTACATCCAACCGTTATTATCGAGGGCTTTAAGAAAGCCAGTGATAAAGCTCAAGAAGTTTTGGACAAAATCGCTATTCCCGTAAGCATCAGTGACGACAAGACTCTGCGGGAAGTGGCAATGACATCTTTAGCTAGCAAAGCCGTCAATGTGGCTGAAAACCACTTCGCCAAGTTGATTGTTGACGCGGTTAAACAAGTGGCTGAGGAAGTTGATGGCAAGTATAAGGCTGATATTGACTTAATCAAGGTCGTTAAGAAGCACGGGAAAAGCTTAGAGGAGACAGAACTCGTTAAGGGTATGGTTATCGACAAGGAAGTTGCCAGCTCGCAGATGCCCAGGTTCATCGACGGCGCAAAGATCGCGTTGCTTAATGAAAAGCTGGAGATTGAGAAGACCGAGTTCGACGCGAAAATCAACATTGAAAGCCCAGACCAGATCCAGCTTTTCTTAGATGAGGAAGAGCGCATGCTCAAAGAAATGGTTAACGCCGTAGCCAAAGCAGGCGCTAACGTGGTTTTCTGCGAGAAAGGCATAGATGACATGGCACTGCACTTTTTGGCGAAAGACGGCATACTTGCGGTTAAAAGCGTGAGCAGCAGCGACATGGAAAAGTTAGCCAGAGCCACAGGCGGCAAAATACTGGCAAGCGTTAAAGATTTGACTGCTGCCGCTCTTGGAAAGGCTAAGAAGGTGGAAGAGGTCAAAATCGGAGACGACAAGCTGATTTACGTTCGTGAATGCAGGAATCCGAAGGCTGTAACAGTAGTCATCCGAGGCGCTTCGTTTCATGTGATTGATGAGGCTGAACGTTCGTTGCATGACGGCTTATGCGTAGTTAGAAATGCGGTGGAAGACGCGAAAATCGTGGCTGGCGGTGGCGCACCAGAAGCAGAATTAGCCAAGAACCTAAGAAACTACGCTGTCAAAGTCGGCGGACGCGAACAGTTGGCTGTTGAAGCCTACGCAGAAGCAGTTGAGGCTATACCGTTAACGCTGGCTGAGAACGCTGGGTTAGATCCCATCGACATCATGGTAGCTCTGAGGGCTGAGCATGAAAAGCCAGACAGCAAATACTTCGGCATCGAGGTAACCACAGGAAAAATCAAGAACATGCTTGAGCTGAAGGTTCTCGAACCTCTACGCGTGAAGCAACAAGTCATCAAATCAGCCACAGAAGCAGCAAACATGATCCTGAAAATCGACGACCTCATCAGCGTTAAAGGCGGCGGAAAAGCACCTCCAATGCCGTCAGGAGTGCCTGGAGGAATGGGCGGAATGGGTGGCATGGGCGGAATGCCCTACTAAAAACCCCACAACTTCTTTTTTCTTTGTAATTTTGCGTCTGTCGTGCTCAGAGAAGACTATAGCCCCTCTATATATAGAGTCAACCACTGCTTAGACTAGGCGCAGACTATTGTGGGCTAGTTTCATATCTTGGTGGTAGTACTGATTGGCGCGTTTTCAGGGTTTTGTAGGTGACGTAGCAGAAGTTTTCGCTTCTTTTAATCTCACCCGATAAACAAGGAACGCAACAGCTAAAATCACGATATCCATAACCACAACAATCACCGTTAACGGCAGAGGCGGAGCAACAGCAGTTGGCTCCAAAGCGTATATTATGCTTCCGGGTATGTGGATTGGCTTAGTAAGGGCATCAGCCGTGATGGCGTAGATTATCTCGTCTGAGACAACAATGCGAGTTACCTCGTGTCCATGTTTAGTAGTATAATTCCATATTTTTACGCCTGTTGAAGAGTTAAGGCAGTCAACGTTTCCTACTTTCTCAACGTTGTAGCCTATATAGGTAAAGCCGCCGTCAACAGTCGTAGCTACCACAGGGCTTTCGGTTGTGTAGCTCCATGTTGCGTTTCCGTTTGAAGCGTCAAGTGCGTAAGTGTTGTTTCCTGCCCAAATGTACATTATGTTGCCAGCAACACTAGCTGAGTTCACAGCGTCGCCAGCCGTGTAGTTCCATATTTTCGCTCCGGTTTTGGCGTCAAGGGCGTAAACATCGCTGGTGTTGGAGCGGACGTAGATTATGTCTCCATCGATAATGGGTGAACCTGAAAAGCCGCCTATTGCGTAATTCCACACTGTGTTTCCACTGAACGAAGAGAGCGCATAGATGTTGCCGTCATCCGATGCCACGTATACATACCCCCGACTTCCGCCAACAATGAGCGAAGAAACCGCGTAGTTTCCAGCGGGGTAGCTCCAGATTTTTGCGCCTGTTTGAGCGTCGAGAGCGTAAACATTACTGGTGGTTGAGAAGCGTTCTCTGAAGGGTACGTAAACCATGTTGCCAGCGACTGTGGGTGTCCCTACCGACGCCTCAATCGTATAGTTCCAAATTCTTGCTCCTGTCTCAGCGTCAAAACAATAAACAAACCCGATAGAGTTCTCCATACTTCCTACGTAGCCAGAGGCTTTTACGTAGACCAGGTTATCGGCAACCACAGGAGTGGACATAGGATTTTCTTTCGTGAAATTCCATATTTTTGCTCCCGTGGAAGCATTAAAAGCCTCAAGGTCGCCCCAAGTAGAAGACGTATAGACGTAACCTTCTGAAACAGCGAGGGAACCCGCAAAGCCGCGTGGCCCGTAGTTCCAAACTAGGGCACCTGTAGAAGCGTTGAGGCAATTAACTTCCACGAAAGAGGAATACGCAGAGAAAGAAACCGTATAAATGTAGCCAGCCGCAACAATAGGAGGTGGATACACAATCCCGTATGTCGCGTAGCTCCAGAGATGAGTAGCAGCGAATGTTGGTTCGGTGCTGGGGCTGGAAGCTGTTAATCCATAGGCTTGGATCAGAAGAAGGGAAACAAGGGCGATTAAGCCGATGGCGAGATATGCTTTCCTTTTGCTCAATTCAAAGCCCACATTTCACCTTTGATTGATTTTGGAATAGCTAAAACTAATCCGCTAATCATGATGATTAAGAGCGTACGTGAGAGCAAATTCTTATTCACACCGTAGCCCCCTAACTAGAACAACCCATGTTGTTCATAAAAAAGGGTTTTTGTAAAGATTTATTGACTCAGCATTTCTTGACTAAGCTTCAATCGCCCTGTGATTTCGCTCACCTATGGACACACAGCATGATCTCAAGCATTATACCTAACCATCTTTGACCTCAAAACACGAAATAGAAAAATGGATGATGCGCATATAAAACTTTCATAACTTGCAGTATCAAACATGTTTCATAAAAACCCGAAAAGGTGCAGGTCAAAAAAACTGCAGGGGTGTCAAAAAGCAGTGAACTTTTCTACCGTTAAGTAAAAGTAAGTGTTTTAAGCCTAAACGAGGAGAGTAAAAAGTCATGTTTATGCCGCGTAAAGTTTTGGAAGAAAAACTCAAGCAGCTATTAGCTGAGGATGTTGGACAGGGCGATGTGACTTCCGCGGCTGTTGTTCCCGCAGAGTTGACAGTTGAGGCTGCTGTCATGGCTAAAGAAGCGGGAGTAGCGGCTGGAATCGAAGAAACAGCGGTTCTTGCAGAAAGCCTTGCGCTAACTGTTAAAACAGAAGTCGCGGATGGGGAACAAATCAAAAACGGACAGATTCTGATGAAGATTTCTGGAAACGCCCAAACTATTCTCTCAGCTGAGCGAACAATTTTGAATCTTATCTCACGCATGAGCGGCATCGCCACAACAACGAGAAGGCTGACTGAAAAACTGAAAAAAGCCAAAGCAACAGCGAAAATCGCAGCAACACGCAAAACCGCGCCTGGCTTACTCTACTTTGACAAGAAAGCCGTGCTCATAGGCGGCGGTGACCCGCACAGGCTGCGCTTGGATGACATGATTCTGGTAAAGGACAACCACATTGCAATAGCTGGAAGCGTCGAGAGCGCGGTGAAAAGAGCCAAACAAAACGCGGCGTTCAGCAAAAAAATCGAAGTAGAAGTTACTAGCGTCACAGACGCCTTAAAAGCGGCAGAAGCAGGAGC
>JGI2172J19969_10000216_pt1 | contig 23796 bp, 21 predicted proteins | sample DeeMarSWOR230_32_FD_19969 | JGI IMG/M metagenome (IMG submission 19969)
CCAGTCCATTTTTTATACTCCTTGCCGACGACGGCCCCCATTGACAAAAAATGTGGTTTGAAAAACCTCTGACTTAAATAGACCAGATTACATCTACCCATCAAGACTACAAGCATTCTCCCCTAACCCGTGTTTCAGGGAAATTACCTAGGAATAAGACCCATTACCAGATGCTCTTTCGGCTACTCGTCACAATGGGGTATCTTTCCACGATATCTTCACCTTACCCCCAATCATGGTCTTCTGTGGCCCCTGATAGTATGTGGACCAAAACGAAAAAAGGGACTGTTGCCAATCCCCTAGGTTGTTGAATCTACATGGTAGGCACGACGGGATTTGAACCCGTGACCTCTACCGTGTCAAGGTAGCGCTCTCCCCCTGAGCTACGCGCCTGTCAAAGTATATCTATCAATTCCCCTCTCGTTATGTCAAGCAAAATCGCTGTTTACGCCCTGACTTAGAATAACCATTCCAGTCCTGATATATTGAAGTCCTGAAGCTACAGTGAATATGGCCGCCAGCCAAAAGGCGTATATTCTAAGAAATTCGATATTTAGATAGCCACGTGATAATACAACTAAAATAGTGGCCACCTGTATACATGTTGTGGCTTTACTCAAAAGTGAAGGATTAATCTTCACTGGATAACGGTTCAAATAGAGTATCAGAACCCCGAGCAAGATAATGACATCTCTGCTTATAGTCAACACAGTCAACCAAGATGGAATCATTTTAAGTATAGCTAATGTTATATAGGCACTCATAAGGAGGATTTTGTCAGCCAGGGGATCAAGATAGGCCCCCAAATTGCTTTTCTGATGGAAAACCTTGGCGATGAAGCCATCCAGAGCATCAGTGATACTGGCAATAATAAAAATGATGAGAGAAGCTAAGGGTCTATTATTGATCATATATATTACAAAAATTGGAACAAGAATGATCCTTAAGATGGTAATCAAATTGGGAACAGTCATCTCACAACCACTGAAAATCCTTGCCCACTTAGTTCATCAATCTCAAATGAAAGAGGCTTTTTGGGGTGATTTAGTATCCTTTTGGCCAATCCCTTTGAATCTCCATCTACTTTCACAGATAGCTTTACTAAGTCTCTCTTTAAACTTCTTTCTAATACTGATCTTATTTCAGGAAAATTCTTCTTTAAGAACTCCTTAAACTGTAGAAATGCTTGATGGCTCTTAAGTCCCTTTATTATTATGATAACATGACTAATAACCTTTTGGCCAGGTTTGGCTCCCTCAATGATATGGGAGATCATATCATTAGCCCAATTATCAATAGCTAACCCTATCGCAGCCTTTTCATCGCTACTATCCCTGTCCACTATCCCTTGCCTGTAGCCCTGAGCAATTATTGTTCCATCCATAACCCTTATAGCCCTCAGGAATACTGATGCCCTTGATGCCCCATATAGATTTGCTTCGCCGGCTATTACTATCGGGGCAGAGAGAAGTTTACCCCATTTGACGGCTTCTTCATCGCCCAAGGTTGCATTGAGCATACCTTCATCGTAATTTTCCTCAGCGGGGAAAAAAGATCTGTTGATAACCCTGAAGCCCCTGTCTTCAAAGGCCCGACTGAGAGATAACTCTGTCTGGGTGAGTGATGTTTGGCGTGAGGGATCAGCCCACCAATAGATAGGTGAAGATCCGTCCTTTTTCTCTGAAACCAGGAAAACAACATCAACCTGGACAGCATCAGCCTCACTCAATCCTATAGTCTTGAGTTTCTGCTCTAATACAGCTTCATTCACCCGAACCCTCATCAATACCCTGACGTATTCATCAGTCCTGAACTCAGAAATTATTTGATAATCCTGTATAACCTCCCTTGTTCTTGATAGGATTTCTTCATCCAATCTTTGAAAATTTGTGGCCATATCTTGGGATCCCAGTCTTTGGATGAGATATTCCTCAATGGCCTTTAAAAAGGCCTGGGATATAGCCTCATTTCGAGCAAGGGCGATATTTTCGTCAACGATTATCCCCTTCCCTGTCACTCTTCTCTCGTCAATTTTGGTCCCTTCTCTCTCTTGAGCCACAGAAGCCTTTACAAAAAGATTAATGGCCAGGGACAGAAAAAGCAAAAAAAGACAGAGGTGTAAAAAACGTGACCTATTGTCAAAAAAGCAGGGGAGCTTATCACTCCCCCCTCTATGTTTCAGATCTCTAGTCTGACTCATAAAATAGCCTTACACAGAGCCCTAAAATATCTTTAGATCTTCCTTAAGTCTTCTTATGGCTAATAAGGCATCTGCGCCTTGCACACTGCCCATCGGATCAAACATATTTTGCCTGATGCCCCCTTCTTTGGCCTCCATAATGCCTCTGGTGGTGCAGACCATGATTGCGTTAAAATATGGAACATCATTCGCAACATCAGTAAACGGGGAGACATTCCCTTTATACTTGGTAGCTAAAGCGGGATCATTGGTAACGGTGCTGATAATATCTGCAATCATCATGGCATAACTTGCCCTGGTAATAGATTCACCTGGGGCAAAGGTGCCATCCGGAAAAGTACCCAGGCCCTTTATTTCCAAGCCAATCGCTACCTGAACATCGGCCTTTAGCGGATGATCCTGCACATCCACTGGCACCGGTATCTCTTTAGGGGAAAAAGTCTCATCTGGCGATCTGAAAGATTTGTCAAATCTCTTTGGTCTCAACTTTTCATAAACCTTATCCAGCTCAAGTTCCTGAACAAAAAGGGCAGCAACATCAATCCTTTTAACCTTTTCCAGAAGGGCCACCTTTTTCCCGATTAATGTCCTCGGCATAGCACTCTCTATTTTTTGTACCAGCCTTAGCTGATGATCTGCCTCGTCAATAAAAGTCTTGTTGATTTCCAAAACCTTTCTCACTGCATCTGCTGCTTCACGAAATCTATAGGCCTCCTTATAGGCAATACCCATATAAAAGTGGGAATCTGGTAGATCTCTGTCTATATGTCTGGCATTATTAAAATTATTCTCCACGTCCACCAGCCAGTCCTTACCCTTTTGTTGGGTATGCACACACATGAATCCTACATAGCTCAATGCCTCTTCTTCCTTGTCCTTGGCCAGTATCTTTGCCTGGGACATGTTTTTGAAAGCAGACTCGAAATCCCCTTTATAAGCAAAGACCAAACCTAACCCCCTGTAAGCTCGTGAATACTTCTGATCAAGTTCTTTAGCCAGGCTAAATTCCCTTTCTGCATCTAAAAGCCTACCATTTTCCAGCAATTTCATGCCACTAACAGTGTGGTGTTCCGCTGTATCAAGGGCGCTTACCAGGGGCCTTGCCTTTGGAGCACAACCACCTATTATCAGAGAAAAAGAAAAGAAGGCTAAAAAGAAAAAGGAAGCGCTCCTGTAATTAAAAGGCTTCATGGCTCCAACCTCCTTTACAAATCCCTCTCATTATGTAATTACATCACATTCCGTTGAAATGCTGGGAGCCCGTGTTGATAACTTGGTCCACGCCAACCATCGTCCTGCAGTCTTGCAAAAAGGCCAGATCTTCGCCCCCCCAAATCTTGCCCGCATCCCCATTGCTAATTACAATATCAAAGTCCCCACTGCTGTGCCCACCCCTTTTACAGCAGAGGCATTGCTCGTAACGCTAAAGAAACCTTGAATGACAAAGGCAATGTCAACAAAGGCATTCCAAAGAATAAAAATGGTCATTCTTGGAAATATTTAGCGCTATCTTTTAGTCTAAATAAAAAGATTTTAAAGGTCAAGCCTCTGAATAAAGGCCATCACCCTGTTGATTATGCCTGACTTATCATCCAGATTAACCCAGATTATGTCAGGATCAGCCCTGAGCCATGTAAGCTGTCTCTTTGCGTACCGCCTCGTATCTCGCTGGATGAGCGTGATCGCCTCATCAAGATTCCATCTACCTTTGAGATAACCCACAATGTCTCTGTAACCGATGGCCTGCATCGGCTTGAGCTCTGTACTATATCCCATCTTGAGAAGTCCTTCAACCTCACCAATGANACCTGAGTCAATCATTGACATGGTCCGTNTGTTAATCCTGCTGTAAAGAACCTGTCTGTCAACGTTCAGACAAAGATTGAGCGCCAGAAATCTCCTATCAGAGAAACCATGCTTTCTGGTAAGCTCAGAAAAGGGGCATCCGGTCAGATGGATTACCTCTAAGGCCCTTATGATTCTGACCTTATCCATTGGGTGTATGCTATCTGCCGCTTTCCTATCAAGCCTTGATAATCTTTGATAAAGAAGGGATGGGCCTTTCTTTTCACATTCCTGCCATAACGTCTGTCTCAACTCTGGCTTAGATGGCGGACACCTAAAAAGGCCTCCTAAAAGGCTCTTCACATAAAGGCCCGTCCCACCAACAACCATAATAGGTAGTCTTTTTGCGTGGAGACCCTCGATTATTGGAAGGGCATGAACCCGAAATAATGCGGCGTTGAATTCTTGATCAGGATTAACGATATCTATAAGGTGATGGGGGATTCCTTTCCTCTCAGGTATGGGAATCTTGGCTGTACCTATATCCATGCCCCGGTAAACCTGCATGGAATCTGCATTGATTATCTCGCCACCCAACAATTGGGCTAATTCAACAGCAAACGCGCTCTTTCCTGAGCAGGTTGCCCCGCTTATAATAATTACTTTAGAGAGACCCTCTTCCATCGGTCAGCTGTCAGTTGTATCTCCAAGCACTAAGCATCTACCCCGTTTCCTCAACACGCCGCATAAAACGCCACAGCCTTAATAAACTCGACAAACACAACAAACAACGCACACTATTGAGCATCGCTGCTCAGTATCTGACATCCCTCAAATAGAGCCCCCCTGGTGGGGCCTTGGCTCCGACGTGCTGCCGGTCTTTTGATTCCAGTATCTCCGTGAAACGAGCAATACTGATTTCCCCGAGACCTACCTTCACCATTGCTCCCATGATATGTCTGGCCATATGCCTCAAAAAGCCATTTGCCTCAAAATGAAAGCTCAAGAGATTATCATTCTGGACCTTAAGCTTTGCCTGAATCATCTTTCTCACTGGATCAATCTTCCCATCTCCAGCAGAACAAAAACAAGAGAAATCATGGTCCCCCTCAATAACCTTCAAACATTCCTCCATGGCCTGCAAATTAAGCACCCGGGATATATGCCAAGCATAATGCCTGAGAAACGGGCACTGGAGCTTCTCGTTATAAATTCTATATTCGTAAACCTTACTTTTTGCATTAAACCTGGCATGAAAATCAAGGGGGACATACTCGGCTTCTCTAATAATAATGCTATCGGGAAGAAGAGAATTAAGGCCTCTTAAAAAGATAGAAGGGGTTATTGCGCAGGAAACTCTGAAATTTGCTACCTGACGGAGGGCATGAACACCAGCATCTGTCCTTCCAGAGGCAATAAGGGAGACAGATTTCCCTACCATGATCCTTATTTTTTCCTCGATCTTCCCCTGTATGGTAGGCTTATTAACCTGGCGCTGCCATCCAAAGTAGCCGGTTCCATCATAGCTAATAACTAATTTTATATTTTTCTCCTCTTTATTATCTGGCACGGTCTATTCCCCANGATTACTAAACGGCCGCCCAAAATTCAGGCCGCCCCAAGGCGGATCACTTGGAGCAAACTACCCACCCCTGTTAAAACATCACTGGTGATCAACTACCATGATTAAAGCAATGCTTCTTGCTCTCTTAAACAAAAAAGGGAAGGCAAATAACCTTCCCCTGTAAAATAACTATCCGGTTATCCTAATTATCTCTTTGAATATTGAAATCTCGCCCTGGCAGATCGCTGCCCATACTTTTTGCGTTCCTTTATTCGCGAATCCCTGGTAAGAAAACCTGCCTTTTTTAGGGGCCCCCTGAATTCAGGGCTTATCTTTAGAAGGGCCCGACTAATGCCATGCTTAATGGCCCCAACCTGACCGCTAAATCCTCCTCCTTTAACATTTACTGTGATATCGTACCTGCCCATGGAATTTGTCAGCTCAAGAGGTTGCGCGACAATCATTTTTGCTGTCTCAGAAGTCAGATATTCATCCAATGGTTTCTTGTTTATAATGATACTTCCATTACCTAACCGCATCCAGACCCTTGCTATCGAAGTCTTTCTTTTACCTGTAGCGTAATATCTTTCTTCGGCCATCTACATCTCCAATTTCTCCGGTTTTTGCGCCTGATGAGGATGATCTGGGCGAGCATATATCTTCAATTTCGTTAATTGCCTTCTTCCCAGGCTATTCTTGGGCAGCATCCCCTTTACAGCGAGCTTTATAAGGTTCTCTGGCCTTCTCCGAACCATCTCTTTGGCCGGGATCTCCTTTAGCCCTCCCACATAACCACTGTGGCGATAGTAGATCTTTTTCTCTAGTTTCCCTCCTGTTAACACAACCTTATCTGCATTAACAACCACCACATAATCGCCAGCATCCATATGGGGTGTAAAAATCGGCTTATGTTTCCCTCTCAGGATTGTGGCTATTTCGCTCGCCAACCTTCCCAGAACCTTATCCTCGGCATCTATCAGATACCACTTTTTTTCTACTTCATGCTCTTTGGCAACAAAGGTTTTCATTTCATTAAAATCTTACCTGTTTAATTAGTACTGTCTTGTTCAGCTACAATACAGAAAATAAGGTCAAATGAAAATCAAAAACTGTCCTTGACGCTTAGTTAATTAAAGAAATTTCAGGGCAATGTCAAGGATATTTCAAAAATTTGATATTGACACAAGCATATATACCTGTTAATGAACCATTTGTGAATATTCAGTAATTGAGCAAAAGAAGCATCAGCGCCCGTAGCTCAGTTGGATAGAGCGCCGGGCTTCGAACCCGTAGGTCGCAGGTTCAAGTCCTGCCGGGCGCGTGTAAAACAGGATTTGTGGGGCCGTTAGCTCAACTGGTAGAGCAACTGACTCTTAATCAGTAGGTTCGGGGTTCGATTCCCTGACGGCTCACCACAGATCAGCCAAAGGTTTCCGAGGATTTATCGGAAACCTTTTTATTTTTGTGGCTAATACCCTGAATTTAGACCACTACCAGAAGATATGGGTGCGCCAAAAACAAAAAATGGGTTTGGCCTGCTTGACTTAATCCTAAAGTCAATGGTATAGTTACAGAGTGAAAAGGAATGGTAAAAACCGAGGGTTCACGTGTTATTCATCCAATAATTCGGATTTTCGCTCCGCTTTTTTGTGCAAAAATCCTGCATTGCCTTTTATTGAGAACAAGGTAACCTGCAAAGGAGCAAATCCTTAATAAGGCAGGCTTACCACGAAATATGTTATCATAATTATCGCGGCAATTTTTTTGGTAGTTTTTCCGGCCAAATCTATTGCATGAGATCTTTGAGTAACAATTAACCAACAATTGAATTATTCAATTGGGAGGAGAGACACCATGGGACCTCCTAAAATAGACAGTGCAAAAAAAAACGCGAATGAGGTAGAGGCCCTACAGAAGGAGCTTGAATTCAGAAGAAGGCTTAATTTTGTCACCAATAGGATAAATTCTTCCAAGGACATTGACGACATATTGATTAATTTGATGGAAAATATTCTTGCGCTATTTGATGCAGACCGCTTAACCATCTATGCAGTGGATGGGGCCAGTAAAGAGCTCGTTTCACGATTTAAGACAGGCAATGACATAGACGAGATAAGGCTTCCTATTGATGATACAAGTATTGCAGGTTATAGCGCCATTTACGGAATAGTAACAAACATTGAAAATGTCTATGACAGCAAGCAGTTGAAAAAGATAAATCCTGAATTGACATTTGCCAAGAGCTGGGATGAAAAAACAGGTTATAAGACGAGGCAGCTTTTGTCTGCACCTATTATGTTCAACGGAAATCTATTGGGCGTGATTCAGCTTCTCAACAAGCTCAGCGGCAAATACTTTACCTTGGAAGACCAGAATTCTGTTATCGAGATCGCCAAGGTTTTAGGAATCGCCTTTTACAACCACCAGGCTCTCAAAGAGGGAGCCAGACGGACAAAATTCGACTACCTTGTCAGTAATAATATTATTACCTGGAAAGATCTGGAAGAGGCGATGGTGCTGGCACGAAAGACAAAGCACAGTGTAGAGAATGTTCTTATAAATGACTATAATGTATCTAAAGAGGATATAGGAAGGTCTTTAAGCATATTTTATAATACACGATTTATCCCCTATGATGAAAGGATGGTCATTCCTGGGCAGATGCTCAAAGGCCTGCGGCCAACGTACCTGAAGAATAACCTCTTTGTTCCAGTGGCCCAGTCTGGCTCAAAGGTAGTGGTCGCAATGGAAAATCCATACTATTTACCCGGGCAAGACGCGATAAAGGGGCTTATCCCTGGCAAGGAGTTTGAGTTTTGCGTCTCTTTAAAGGAAGATATTATCAGGATGATTGACCATTTCTTTGATGTCAAGAGATCGAGTCTCATAGCCCATTCAGGGAGTATCGAGGAAATCCTGGGGCAGCTCTACAACAAAGACGAAGAGACAGATGAGAACCTTGAAGGGGTTACTGAGGAAGATGGGGCCATCGTCCAGTTAGTAAATAAGATGATTATTGACGCATATAATATGGGGGCCTCTGATGTCCATATAGAGCCCATGATGGGCAAGGAAGATGCGGCGATCAGGTTCAGGGTTGATGGGGCATGCCAGGTCTACCAGACCATACCCTATACCTATAAGAGTGCGATCTGCTCCAGGATAAAGATCATGAGCGATCTTGATATCGCGGAGCGGCGCCTTCCCCAGGATGGCAAGATAAAGTTCAAAAAGTATGCCCCCTTGGATATCGAATTGAGGGTTTCCACCATCCCGACCGCAGGGCGAAATGAGGATGTTGTCATGAGGTTGCTGGCTGCCGGTGAACCTATACCACTGGATCAGATAGGCATGAATGAGAGAAATTATAAGGAATTTCTCAACATCATACAGAAGCCTTATGGTATTGTGCTTGTGGTTGGTCCCACCGGGAGTGGCAAGACCACGACACTGCATTCGGCCCTGCATTTTATCAATAAACCAGAGACAAAGATATGGACCGCAGAAGATCCGGTGGAGATAACCCAAAAAGGCCTTCGCCAGGTTCAGATGCTCCCAAAGATAGGGCTTACTTTTGCATCGGCCATGAGGGCATTCCTACGGGCGGATCCCGATGTCATCATGGTTGGGGAGATGAGGGATCGGGAGACCGTGTCTACAGGAATTGAGGCATCTCTTACTGGTCATCTGGTTTTTTCAACCCTCCACACCAACAGTGCGCCTGAGACAATCACCCGATTGCTGGATATGGGAATGGATCCCTTCAATTCTGCCGATGCCCTTTTGGGTATCCTTGCCCAGAGACTGGTGAGAACCTTGTGCAAGAACTGCAAGGAGAAATACCACCCCTCTCAAGAGGAGTTTGACTCACTGGTCAGGGCATACAATGGTGATTTTGATGCCCTGAATATCTCCTACAACGATGATCTGGTCCTTTACCGGCCCAAGGGCTGCCAAAAATGTCAGAAGACCGGATACAAGGGGAGAACCGGAATCTTTGAGCTAATTGTTGGTACACCNAAGATGCAGTCCCTGATCCAGAGTAAGGCCAAGATGGAGAGGCTCAAAAAACAGGCCATCGATGAGGGAATGACAACCCTGATGCAGGACGGGATAAGAAAGGTATTTCTTGGTGAAACGGATATGAAACAGGTAAGGAAGGTCTGTATGTAAGTGTCCGTTAAAGCAAAAGATCGTGACCGAGTTCCTGAACAGGGTGAACCTAAGTGCTTAGAGATACAACACAACGGCAGTTATCGTAATGACCAGCATTTTGTAGAAATGCCGCACAGATTCGATTGGCCACGATTATCCCCCTTTGTGTATCTTACGCCACTGTGCTGGGCTCATATACTTATCTCCTAAGCTCCACATGCCCCGCCCGGCCGCCTTCGCTTCCCTTTCAGCTTCAAGATATGGGGTAATGTTAAGTCCCTCTGGGGGCCTTTCGGTGCATACCTCAGCAAAACCCTCCTTGATCATCTCTATATTAATATTTTTATCCTCCACATAGATTTCCCCAATGAGATGATTATAGGGATAAAGGCCAATGCCATAACCTTTAATATCAGCAATCTTGTTGAGGATTACATTTTCTAAATATTTCTTTGCCTCTTGTCCATAGGGTTGTTGTCGTTGCTGCTTTCGTGAACCAATCTCAGGCGCATCAATTCCAGCCAACAGGACATAGATGACAATATCATGGCCTTCGGCCATTATGGTATCGCCGTCATAGACCCTGGTGACCTTGAACTGACCGGCCATTAACTGGGCGGAGAGTGCCAAAAGGAAGATGATTAGAATAGAGAGTATTATGAACGATTTTTTGATAGGCATATAACCTCCTAAAAAACAGTACCCACCTCCCGTAATGAGAAATGCAGTCCTGTTATTTGGTTGATAGCATCAGCGATTATGCTTCATGCTATATTGCGAACCCCCTTTAGATGAACTGAATTATATTGCAAAAAGTTTTGGAAAACAACTCAAATGATGGAATCATTGACAAATCCTTGCCTACTATCTAAAATAGAATGGATTCGGTGGAAAACAGGCAAAATCACCTTTTAGCTGCACCTGGTTTTTTGCTACTTTGCCAAGGTTAAAGAATCTACCTGATTTTTTTAAGAGCGTCTCGATTTATGTAATCTCATCTTAGAAGTTGAACTCAATCCTCATGAGGGAAATAGCTTAAAGGATCTCTACATTGGAAAACCACTGGGATATAAGCATGGAGCTGGGCTCTGGACCTTTTCCTGAGAACATCGTGTGCCCGTTAGATGGGGCTGAGATGGTGTTGGTGCCCGAAGGTCCATTTACCATGGGGATAACCCAAGAAGAACTTCGCCAGATAGTACTGTTGGATAAGAGGAAGAACCCCATATTTGCAACAGAAATACCCGCCCGCAGCGTGTATCTTGAGGCATACTATATTGATAGATATCCAGTGACCAACTACCAGTATCGCAAATTTGTCGAAGAGACAGGGCATCGAGAGCCCTTGTTCTGGAATCAGCCCTCATGGAGTCAGCCTATGCAACCCGTCGTTTTTGTTGGCTGGAACGATGCAAGGACTTATGCCAAGTGGGCGGGGAAATCCCTACCTACGGAGGCTCAGTGGGAAAAGGCTGGCCGTGGAACTGATAGCCGTTTGTGGGCATGGGGACACGAATTCCTTCCTGGCAGATGTAATTCGAGAGAATACGGTCTTGAGCGCACATCAGAAATCTCCCTCTTCGATGAAGGGATGAGCCCATATGGGTGTTACGATATATGCGGCAATGTATGGGAGATGTGCGAGGGCCAATGGCGAGGGGAGCTCTTGCCTATGCGTGGGGGATGCTTTTTGGGCTCCGCAACATTTGTGAGAGTCACCTGTCGTTGGACCCCTGAGGACCCCATCAACGGAGCCCATTGGCTTGGGTTTCGCTGCGTAAAAGAGATTCCCACATAAAAACAACAATCAGTTAGATTCATGGAGGTTAGTCATGGCCCGCCTAAATCCAGGTGATGTAAGAGAAATACTTCAGATGCTCGAGGATGGGATTAACCTTATACCAAAACTTGGTAAGATGGAAAAGATGAAAATGAGAAGTAAAATTAGAAGACAATCTAATTGGCTTTCAGGTCTGAGCAGTCCAAGTGCAGATATGATTCTTCATAAATTGGAGGAGAGGCTTTCTGATGTGTTTTCTTCATATCCTTATGGATTTAGTGATAACCTCAAGAAGATCTTAGAGGGAAAGTCAGCACGCTTTCGTTCCAAGTGAACTTTCGAGAAAACTTTTAAAAATTCTTTGGGTAAGTCACTCACTGCTCGTAAACTCTGGCCTTTCATCAGTCTCATTTTCTTCAGTTTATCAATAAAGAACTTGGGGTCAGACTTTACATACTTGCCTTTGTTTCTCAACATCTGGGCAGAATCCACAAGATCCATGAAATAGACAAAAAAAGATTACCCAACAACGGCTAGGTCTTTGAGATCATTATGGCGGAAGTGCATGGGAATCGAACCCACCAAGCGCTCTGTCAAAACGCTTCACCGGATTTGAAGTCCGGGAGCCCCACCAGTGAGCTTTCCACTTCCAATTTTGTTTCTATCATCTAGTTTTTTTGATGTCAACTGAAAGGGTCATCTGTCCACTGCTTTCAGTGGCTCGAGCTCACCGAGGACAGTGCAGTTAAATAAGCTCCGTATTTCACTGGCCAGGCAGGGATAATCTTTTTTGCTTAATTTATTGAGAGCGAAAAATCAGGTTGAACTATGGCCCCTTTTGGGGCATTTGTGATCTGGGAAATTTCATGATTGAGCAACCCCATAAGAATCTGGGGTATCTATGTACGCAACGATAGCGAGATGATCGGCCTGGAGAATAAAAACCATTCTGTAAGAACTCCGACAATTTTGGGGTCAAAATTAAGCGATCCCTTCTATAGGGATGTTCTTGACTCATTTGTCTTCAATAGATTTGAAAATATGAGTTAGAGCTGCTATATTTAATCGAGGAAGATTTCTCTTTTCATAGGTGGGAATAGTTACTGTCCTGAGAGGATATAGGTAACGGGGTGTCTAAATATGATTAAATTAGCCCTTGTCAGACATGGTCAGAGCACATGGAACCTTGAAAACAGGTTTACCGGATGGATAGATGTGGGCCTTTCCGATTTAGGTATAGAAGAGGCTAAGTCTGCTGCCAGACTGCTATTAGAAGGGAATTATACCTTTGATATTGCCTATACTTCCGTTCTTAAACGGGCTATCCAGACGCTGTGGATTATCTTGGAGGAGATGGATTTAATGTGGATCCCGGTATACAGGAGCTGGAGGCTTAACGAGAGACACTACGGCGCCTTGCAGGGGCTGAATAAGTCAGAAATCGCTGCCAAACACGGAGCTGATCAGGTTCTTCTGTGGCGACGGAGCTATGATATTAGGCCACCTGAACTGGATAGAAGTGACAGTGGATATCCAGGAAAAGACCCCAGATATGCAGACCTTGAGGAAAAGGATATCCCCTTAGCCGAATGCTTAAAGGATACAGTCGAACGCTTCTTGCCGTACTGGCATAATACAATTGTCCCAACTCTCAAAAAATGGAAGAAGGTTTTGATTGTAGCCCATGGAAACAGCTTGCGTGCACTGGTCATGTACCTGGACAATATCCCCAAGGAGGAGATTGTTAGTCTCAACATCCCAACGGGTATTCCCCTAGTATACGAATTGGATAATGATCTGAAAGCAATTAACCACTACTATTTAGGAGACCCTGAGGCTGCAAAAAAGGCTGCTGAGGCCGTGGCAAACCAGGCCAAGCAATAGCTCTCCCGGTTGAAGCTTTTGTCCAAGAAAGAGCAAAGGAAAGAGGTCTTCGAGCCTTATCCCATCTACCCCTGCCAAGATCGAGAATAACGAGAAGCCTTCATATGCAATATATCCCTTCTTCAAATCCAATCGTGGGTAAAGGTTTGAAAATATCCTTATAAAATGATAGGAGAGTTATGAAAATTTAAAAATTTCTTAACCAAGAATACTAGAGAGTGCGAGTCGATCCCTGCTCCGGGGCAAGCGAAGCCATTATCTAGAATAACAAGAAAGCATATTAGGATACAATGGGCTGGAGGGTCCGAAAATCTTTGCATTTGACAGCCCGGTCACTGCCAAATATTGAAAGGAGGAATTAATGGGGAAAAGAGTGCTAAAGCCTGATTTGGATGAGCTCTGTATTAATACCATAAGAATGCTTTCTGTGGACGCTATAGAAAAGGCAAATTCAGGTCATCCTGGGATGCCTATGGGTGCGGCAGCTGTAGCCTATGTGTTGTGGACCCGATTCTTAAGGCATAATCCCTCGAATCCCCAATGGCCAAACAGGGACAGGTTTATTCTCTCCGCTGGGCACGGCTCCATGCTTCTCTATGCCCTTCTGCACCTCACAGGCTATGATCTTTCTTTGGACGAAATAAAGAGATTTAGGCAATGGGAAAGCCTGACCCCAGGTCATCCAGAATATGGCCGAACCTCTGGAGTTGAGACAACAACAGGTCCTCTGGCACAGGGGTTTGCAACAGGCGTTGGTATGGCCATTGCTGCTGAATATCTCGCTCATCACTTCAACAAGCCTGACTTTAACCTGTTTACCTATAACATATATGGAGTAGTCAGCGATGGAGACCTCATGGAAGGATTATCTTATGAGGCTGGGTCTTTAGCTGGTCATCTAAATCTGGGGAGAATTATCTATCTATATCTTGATAATAGAATCTCTATTGAGGGTTCTACAGAATTGACCTTTACAGAGGACATCAGAGTAAGGTTTGAGGCCCAAAACTGGCATGTTCAAAAGGTAGATGGCTATGATTTGGAAGATATTGCCAGGGCAATTGAGGAGGCCAAAAGAGAGCAGAATAAACCTTCATTGGTTATCGCAAGGACCCGTATCGGATACGGATCCCCAAACAAACAGGATACTGCTGATGCCCATGGCGCTCCATTAGGAAAAGAGGAGGTAAGGTTAGTGAAAGAGCGCTTTGGCTGGCCAGAGGATGGGTCATTCTATATACCTGAGGTGGTCCTTAGGAGATTTCGCACGTCAAAAGAAAAGGGCGAAAGACTAGAGGCAGAATGGAACTCAGTTTTTGAACGATATTCAAAAGAGTATCCTGAAATGGCTGAGTTGTGGGAGCAGATCATGAAGTGCGCCTTCCCAGATGGGTGGGAGGATGATGTATCTGAGTTTCTACCAGAAGATGGCCCTATAGCCACACGCCATGCCTCAGGGAGAATCTTATCATCCATAACACCCAAGATCTTCTCTTTAATAGGCGGATCGGCGGACCTTGGGCCATCCATTAGAACATATATTCCCTCACTAGGGGAGTTTCATGAGGATAGGGGAGGCAGAAATATCCATTTTGGAGTGAGAGAACATGTTATGGGTGCGATATTTAATGGCTTGGCCTTAAGTAAATTGATCCCTTACGGAGGGACATTCCTTGTCTTTTCGGATTATATGCGGCCTGCAATACGTATGGCGGCTATGATGAGTTTGCATGTAATCTATATCTTCAGTCATGACTCCATTGGGGTAGGGGAGGATGGCCCCACGCACCAGCCGATCGAACAGCTTGCAACCTTGAGGGCTATCCCGAATCTGACGGTTATCAGGCCTGCTGATGCAAATGAAACGATCCACGCATGGAAAATGGCCCTGCAGAATACTACGGGTCCAACGGCCCTTATCCTGAGCAGGCAGAAACTTCCTGTAATTGATAGGAAGAGATATGCTGATGCAGTCGGGCTTACAAGAGGCGGATATATCGTAGCAGATGTAGAGGAGGGGAGCCCCGAAATAATACTTATAGGAACTGGCTCAGAGCTGTATTTGGCAATCGAAGCCTATGAAGAACTAAACACACAAGGGATCAGGTCAAGGGTGGTAAGTCTGCCAAGCTGGGAGATCTTTAACAGACAGACTAAAGAATACAGAGATCATGTCCTTCCACCCTATATTAAGAAAAGACTCGCAATAGAGGCAGGTTCTCCCTTGGGGTGGAGAGGTTTTGTTGGTCTTGAAGGGGAGATAGTATCCATGCAATCTTTTGGCCACTCAGCGCCAGAAAAGGTTCTTTTTGAAAAGTTTGGTTTTTCTGTTGAAAATCTGGTAATCAAGGCTAAGGAGTTGTTGGAAGCGCATTCGAGCTAGACAAGAAATTGCACCAATTCCATCCCACCATTTCGAAGCAGCTTTGTTCGACCAGATTATACCCGGAATTTCCCTACGCCCTGTTCCGTATCCAATCGATAGTATTATACGAAATTGCCTATCTTAAAGAAAGGAGGGATTATTATGCTATCCGCAGTTGAACTGAAAGAGCAAGTTCAGGCCATTGGTGCGGACTTGGTGGGTGTGACAGGGGTTGATTCGCCTCTATTGCGGGAGCACGGCGAGGGGCCACAGACACTGGATAGGGGCTGATGAAAAGGCGATCAAAGGCGTAATCTGTAGCCCTGGTTTCTGGGGCATTTGGCAATCCACTCTTTCTGGCGGTTTTTACGGTTGTTTCGACTCTATAGCAGCCTATCCCATTGGGTTAGATAAATCAAATGATGCCGAAGAACATGATAGAACATGAAAAGAGATATTGGAGCAAATCTGTTCATACTTATGATGAGGATCAAGGGTATGTTGTTGGAAAGACAATCCTCCAAGCAATTATTAAGAGACTATCTGAGGAGCGTGATCTTGGAGAGGTCATAGAATTTGGATGTGGAACAGGATATTTCACTAAAGCGATAGCCAGAAATGCAACACATATTATTGCCACAGACCTTTCAGATGAGATGCTGGAAGTGGCAAGAATACAATTGAAAGAATACCAAAACATAACTATCCAAAAGGCTAATTGTGAAGATACATCTTTTCCATCGAGAAGATTTGATACCGTTTTTATGGCTAATTTGATACATGTGGTAATAAATCCCACAAAGGTTCTCCAAGAAAGTCATCAAATTTTAAGAAACGGAGGATTATTGCTCATTGTAGACTTTACAGTTTACAGTATGAACTGGTTTGAAAAGATGAAATTAGGTATCAGATATCTCAAGAAGTGGGGCGTGCCACCGCGTTATGCTCGAAACAAATTATCTCCTGATGAACTTGCCTCCTTTGTAGAAAATGTAGATTTCAAAGTAGAAAAAGTGCAACTTTTAGGAGATAAGACAAAGGCGTTATATCTAAGGGGTAGAAAAAACGAGAACAGCGTATAACGGAGCGCATCTGGCTTGGCTGCGCTTTAGCCAAATCTTCCTTTTGCCAGAGCCTTTTGTCCCAAGATCGTTATAAATGTCAATAAATTTCTTGAAAATAGAACCACAAAGACGAGGTAAGGCGTGCGCACTGCAGCCGACTTGAAGAGGATATTGCACAAGATAGACGGCAGGGGATACAAGGCCTATAAAGATATAGAGGGCGAATATGACTACGGGTACTACACGCTCTTTGTGGACCATGCACAAGGGGATCCCTTTGCCTCGCCCAGCAAAGTGCGGGTGCTGGTTCACCAGAAAATAGCGGAATTCCCGAGGGACACCTACCGCAATAAAAGCAGGGAGGTGGCGCTGCGGGACTTCATCACCAGAAGGTTCCTCGACGCTTCAAGGAGGTTCTCTAGGGGCAGCCGAGGAACCGGAAAAAGCGGAATAATACTGATAGATCGACCGAGACAGGAGATCTTGGAACGAACGTCAGTGTTTGTCACAGGGGAATATGTGGAGGCCAGATTCGTGATGGGACTTCCTGCCTTTGGGCGGAGAATTGCAGGAAGCCACGCTGAGTCTATGTTCTCTGAAGAGCTTCCACAGATCGTCGAGGCTTCCCTTTTCTACAAGTCTCTTTCTGAGAAGACACTGCACAACCATATAGAGACAGCTGAGGACGCTGACTTCTTGAGGGATCAGTTGAATCACTTGAGCCTGGTGGCTTTCGTGGCCGACGGGGCAGTCCTGCCTCGAGCCACCGGGGTAGACCCACGTCCCCTTACCGAGGGCAGGGTAGTGCCCTTTGAGACCCCGGAATCCCTCAAAATGAAGGTGGAGTTGCCGAACCGAGGTACCATCACAGGGATGGGTATACCCAAAGGCGTCACCCTCATTGTTGGTGGTGGATACCACGGCAAGTCCACGCTCCTCAGATCCTTGGAACTGGGCGTGTATAACCACATACCGGGAGACGGAAGGGAGTTGGTTGTCACCAACCCATATACCGTGAAGATCCGGGCAGAGGACGGTCGACGCATCGAGAAGGTAGACATCTCTCCTTTTATAGCCAATCTCCCCTTTGGTAAAGACACTCAGGCGTTCTCCACCGAGGATGCAAGCGGAAGTACCTCCCAGGCAGCCAATATCATTGAGGCCTTGGAGGTAGGGGCCCAACTGCTGCTAATAGATGAGGACACTTCAGCTACGAACTTCATGATAAGGGATCAAAGGATGCAGGAGTTGGTTTCCAAGGACAAGGAACCCATCACTCCTTTCATAGACAAAGTCCGCCAACTTTACCAGGATCTCGGGGTTTCGACGATCTTGGCGATAGGTGGCTCAGGAGACTACTTCGACGTTGCTGATCGTGTGATCTGTATGGTGGAGTACAAACCCTACGACCTATCTCGCCAGGCCCATACTATCGCGCAGAAGCATAGGGCTGGGCGCAGCCCTGAAGGTGGACAATATTTCGGAAGGGTTACCGAGCGGATACCCCTTGCGCAAAGTTTTGACCCCAGCAAGGGCAGAAGAGAGGTCAAGATCTCATCCAAGGGACTCCAGTCTATAGTCTTTGGTACCCACACAATAGATCTTGGGGCTGTGGAGCAATTGGTTGATATAAGCCAGACAAAGGCCATAGGGGATGCCATATATTATGCCACGAAGTATATGGACGAAAGGAGAACACTGGGGCAGATAGTCAGCGCTGTACTAAGAGCCACAGCGGAGAAGGGCCTGGATGTGCTCGGCCATAGGCCAGCAGGAGATTACGCGGCGTTCAGGGGGATGGAATTTGCCGGTGCCATCAACCGGCTTAGAACTCTTTCGGTCCGAAAGAAGGGATGAATTGTCCAAACCCAGTCCTCTATGATCCAAATGTTTTTGGCTGGATGCAAAGAGATGGACTTTTTTAGGGAGGGATGAGGCTTGATGAGGTCAGTTCACNCTGATCCCAAAGCCGCATAGAAAGATGTCACAGTGTGGAAATCAAGGAGGTAGTATGCCATGTTATATCTAGTGATAAGTACTCCGCATCCTTCCAGGCCCGAAGATATAAAAAATGCAAGATTAGCATTTAGGTCTTGGATTAAGGATTTGAAATCAGAGAATAAAATACTCTGCTTTTATCCCAGAGTAGGCAGGGGCTCCGTAGTAGTCTTTGATGTGTCTTCGAATGATGAACTTCATGGACTTATGACGCAATGGTTAGACATTGTACCCGTAAGTTTTGACATTTACCCTTTGACAACCCCATCAGAGGCAGAGGAGCTCCTAAAATAGAGGTAAATGGGAGGGGTTTGCCCGGAGCATCGCCCAACAGAGGATAAAAGGAAAATGATCCAAAGATTGTAGTAATAGGATGAAAGCAGATAGGTATGTAAGTGATGATGTACTATTTATATATAGCAACGGGATTAGCAGTGTTAATCTCTTTCATTGCAAACCGCAAGAAAACGCTCGAAGCGGTTAAGATATCTCTCAAGAGATTTCTAAATATCTTACCCGCCTTTCTGGAGATGCTTATTCTTGTCTCAATTGTGCTTTTTCTTGTCCCGGATAGGATTATCTCAAATTATCTTGGGAGCAACAATATGTTAGCTGGGGTTCTCTTGGCTTCTTTTTTTGGCTCCATAACACTGATGCCTGGCTTTATTGCCTTTCCATTGTGTGGCATTCTATTGAAAAAGGGAGTCCTATACATGGTTTTATCGGCTTTTACAACAACTTTAATGATGGTAGGGGTTCTTACCTATCCAATAGAAAAAGACTATTTTGGGACACGCGTAACCATAGTAAGGAATGTAGTAAGTTTGTTCATCGCTCTTATTGTTGCTGTAATGACTGGTATTTTCTTTGGGGAGATATTCTGATGAAGCGAAAGGATACTATTAGGATAGTCGGCATATCATGCTATGTCCTTTTCGTGGCCGTTTCTTTTGTATATGGGTTCAGTCCCGGGGAAGAGATTGGTAATCATTTTGTCTCCTTTTCGGTAGATATGCTTAAGCTACTACCATGCGCCTTCATTTTAATAGGTCTGTTTGAGGTATGGGTAAAAAGAGAAACGGTTGTAAGACATTTCGGTGAAGAGGCTGGCATCAGAGGATATGTATGGGCGGTACTCCTTGCTGCAACCACAGTCGGTGGTTTATATGTGGCCTTTCCACTTGCTTATTCCCTCTATAGCAAAGGGGCTAAACTTAGTGTTATCTTTACATACATAGGTGCTTCAGCTATCTGTAGAATCCCGATGGTGATATTTGAGGCATCTTTCATGGGGATAAAATTCACAGCAATCAGATTGTCGGCATCTTTACCATTAGTGATTTTGACCTCGATATTACTGGGAGGTTATCTGGCGAAGAGAAACTACAAGATAATGGAGGGAAAATAAGAGAAGGGCCGAGTAAAGAAAGCTATTTTAGAGGGCCCTGACAGGTAAAAAACTATTTCTTTATTGTGTATGTAATGAGATAGAGCGCTTTTCCAAGTTTTCAAGCACAAATGGATAAGGTTCTAAATATTCTATCTCTAATTCTTCTGGCCTGATTTCATATTCCTTTAATTTCTGACTAATCTTTTCAATACCTCCAGGTCCGAAGATCTCGTACATGATAGCAGGCCAGGCGTTTATCCCTCTTCTAGTCAAGTTCCTTAGGCCTTTTATGGGGAGATCGTAGAATCGTCTTTCTGAGCCAGATATGCCCTCAAAACTCCCCTCATCGAAACCCTTTAGAGAAACCCTGACCTCAAGCCTTTCAAATTGAGAGAGCCTTCCAACAAATCCCGGCTTGCAGCCGAGGAGCAGACCATTCGTTTCCAGAATAAAATCAAGCCCTGGCTTTGTTTTATATATTTCTTTCAAAACCTGATAGAGATGTTGAAAGGATTGCTCGCCAAGGATTGGTTCAGCACCACTTAACCTTACTCTATTGAATCCTTTTCTTTTAATTATATACAGGAGCCTGTTTGCAACCTCATCTGGTGAATAATATTTATCTCTACTCATCTCTGGATACAAATTCCTTCCATAATTCCAGCAATAGGCACATAGAAAAGGACACCCGACAAGATCGGCAGTTGCTATGCCACCATAATATTTTGCAGGTCTGAATCTATAATATTTCCTTGCCACACCTTCCATTACCAGTTTTTCAACCTGTTTTGCCCTTTTTAAGGGATCAAATGGCATATCTACCATTACAATAAAGCCTTTGAGATTCCATTTCTATTCTGCATTTATCAGATATTCATCCCGAATTTCGCAAGGCGGTCAAAAGCTCATTTCGAGGACCGAAGCGACAAAGCAATCCCCTCACCAAAAGCCTGCCCTGGCGCGACATGGTTTGAATATGCGATTGCCTCTGCCGACAGTGAATGCCTGTTTTTCCATCACCGTATCTGTACGGGCCAGCCTGCCCTGGCGCGACGGGATGTGGGTATACAACTGTTTTCACTGATTATGAATGCCTCACTTTGCATCACCGCAACTTGCCATGCCAGGTCTGGGCCAGGGATTGCTTCGCAGCCGTCTCAGAACCTGACCGATTTGTCAAGGACTTGCCTTATCAAGACGTCTGGGGCATTACCCCTTTCCCTCTGTAAGAACGGCCCTGGAAATTACCAGGCGTTGAATCTCTGATGTCCCTTCATAGATTTCAGTCAGTTTGGCATCGCGGAAGTGGCGCTGCATGGGATATTCCATCATATACCCATAGCCACCAAATATCTGGATGCCCCAGGTGGAGGCTTTCATTGCAAGCTCAGAGGCATAGAGCTTGGCCATGGCAGCATTGGTGGAGAAGGGCTCGCCCTTGTCAGCAAGGTAAGCGGCTTTGTAGACGAGGAATCGTGCCGCTTCGATCTCAGTAGCCATATCCGCCAGTTTCCAAGAAATTGCCTGGTTTTTGGAAATAGGGGCACCGAACTGCACACGTGTTTTAGAATACTCAACAGACTTGTCCAGAACCGCCTGGGCAATACCCACTGCTTGGGCGGCGATACCTATTCGGCCGTGGTCAAGGGTAGCAAGTGCGATTCGCATACCCTTTCCCTCTTCCCCGAGACGATTGGCTACGGGTACACGGCAGTCTTCAAAGAATAGCTCGGCATTAGTCGCGGCACGCATGCCCAGTTTCTTAAATTTCTTGCCCCTTGAAAAACCAGGCATTCCCTCCTCCACGATAAAGGCGGTCATGCCTCGTGGTGCCAACTCAGGGATACCAGCAAACACAATTACCGTATCACAGACATTGCCACACGTTATGAATGTCTTTTGCCCATTGAGGATATAGTCGTCACCCTCTTTTACGGCCTTTGCCTTGATGCTGCCGATGTCACTACCGGCGTCTGGTTCGGTTACGGCATAGCTTGCTATTCGTTCTCCTTTGGCTAAAGCCGGCAGGAACCTTTGTTTTTGTTCCTCACTGCCCCAGAGGTAAATCGGCAGAGGACCTATAACTGCTGCGCTGTCCAGTATATCAGCACTAGATGCACACGCCCTGGCAATTTCTTCTATGGCAATAGTCAGTGAGAGTTCATCAGCGCCACTGCCTCCATACTCGCTCGGGAGAATCATACCAAGGAGACCGAGTTCCGCCATCCTTTTGAAGATTTTCCATGGAAACTCCTCTGCCTGGTCTAATTCATCCGCTACAGGCGCAAGCTCATTCTGGGCAAAATCCCGGACTGTGCGCTGAATTATCCTTTGCTCTTCAGTTAATTCAAGATCCATAGTTCCCCTCCTTAATCAGTGTTTTTGTTATGCCGTGCGCAACAGAGCCTTAACCGGCACTAATCTTTAATACCGCACAGTCTCTTGGCAGCACCTTTCATTCTATCGATATTGGCGGTTCTCCCAATCATAATTTTCTGGGCTTGAGGCGAGCCAGCACCGTGCATGGACTCGGTTAAATAACATACCGCTCCCATACCCAAGGCAATGTTTTCAATTAGCCGCAGTATACGGATACGATGCTCCACGGAAACCCCTTCCACGCCTTTGAGGTATTTAGCCACATACTTGCCTATTTTCGGGGATTGAAGGTCTTTTTCTGAGGGCATGGTTACCATTATTCCGCCGGCGACCTCTTGGGCAAGTCTGGCGATCTCATAGGGAAATCTTGTCACATTGAGCTTAGCCACATTTGCCCACAGAGGATTGACAAAGTAAGTTCCTGAGGGCTCCTTATGGCCCTCGTGGGCGCAGGTCAGGCTACCGCAAGCCAAGGTCTCATTGAGGTGAATCATCTCAAGGATTCTGTCCCTGATATGAGAAGCCTTGGCAGTACCCTGGTACTCAGCAATTAACTGAGTAGCGCCGACCAGGACATCACCAATGCCTGCTTTGCAGGCGTAACTCTGACGGTGGTAGGCAGCAAACTTCTCAACCAGATCACCGGCAAATTCCCACTCCTTGTACATAAAAACACGGTCCCAGGGGACGAACACATCTTCAAAGACAACCATACATTCCTGCCCGCCATAGAGGATGTTGCCGGTATCTATGTTTCCCTTTTCCACCTTTCGGGTATCGCATGATTGTCGTCCATAGATATACATGATGCCGTTGGTATCGCTGGGCACAGCAAAAGTAATAGCGTAATCCTTATCCTCTTTACGCATTGCCCTGGTAGGCATAACAATTATCTCATGGGAATTTACCGCCCCAGTCTGGTGAAGCTTGGCCCCCTTCACCAGAATGCCATCTGATTTTTCCTCCACTACATGCAGGTATTGGTCCGGGTCAGGTTGCTCGGCAGGGCGAAGGCTTCTATCAGCCTTGGCATCTGTCATAGCACCACAGCAGACCAGGTCTTCATCCTGTACGTACCTGAGATAGTCCAAGAACCGTTTGTTGTATTCAGTCCCATACTTCTGGTCTGTGTCATATGTAACCATGGACAGGGCATTCAAGGTATCCATACCAACGCACCGTTGAAAGCACGAGCCCGTATAGGCACCCAACAGGCGACCCATCTTTGATTT
>JGI2172J19969_10000220_pt1 | contig 23680 bp, 24 predicted proteins | sample DeeMarSWOR230_32_FD_19969 | JGI IMG/M metagenome (IMG submission 19969)
CAATCCCTCCTGATTCCTGGTCACAGGAAGGTATTCTATGAGATCTTCTTCAAAATAACTCTTAGCTTTCTCTTGTATTCAATACGTTGCTACAAGTCACACTAAAGATTTAAGAAAGAGACTTCTGTCGCCATAATTAGAGGAAAGGAACGAAGAATGAGTATCGAAGCATGCATGCATTTGGAAAGATAGTGGGTTTCTTCAGACCAGTTATTGAACCAATTCTTGAGATGATCAACATAATTTCTGGCGTTTACACCTTGGCTTCATTCTTAGACGGGTTATCTTTGAATATGGAAAACACTCTTTCTTTAGCCATTTTCTTGCTGTCATTTGTTCTAATGTATATAATAGAAGAAGAAATCTACAAATGGCTTAGAGGTATAGTTGGATTATAACAGTGAAAAATGGAAGAAAGGCTCCTTTTCTCATTAGTAGGAGAAATATTGTTAACAATAGTCACTTTTTTCTGTTGAAAGAACTGATATGAACTAGCTACCTCTTTCAACATTTTTTTAACTCTTTCAAATGAAGTAACAAGGCTATTTTGAGGTTCTTTACTATGTTACCGCTCTTTTCTCTAACACTTTTCTTCTAAGAATCATTCATTGTTGAATATTTGTTATTGAATATTAGGAGATTCTATCTCCCACTCCTATATTCTCAGTGTTTCAAAAGCTAACACCAGATTCTATACATCTTACTGGTAATTGTGTAGTCTATCTTAAACAACGTACTAAGAAATAACCCTAAAATGGGCTCCAAAGCCAGAAAGGATAACGGAACTCTTAGGTAATTACGAATTCAGAATAAGGTGCGCGGATCATGCAGGCTAGCCAAAAACAGGGCCGTAGATTAACTTCTGGGTTGCAGTCAGACATTCCTTGTTTCATGGTGCTACCAGAATCTTCTCTTCAAAGCCTTCCGTTCAGCCTCAACTATCGACTCAAAAAACCTATCTGAAAGTTCGTTTGCTTCGCGTAGAACTTCCTCCACTTCAGAAGGCTTCAGCTTTCTCCCACAGAGGCCAACGGCAGCAGGCTTACCGTATCTAGACATCAAACGAGCAGTCTTCAGGGCCCTTTCCTTCATCTGCTCTTCACTCTTTGTCAATCTCTCGCCCTTCTTCTCAACGAGCGTTTGAACTGTGTCCTCCTCTTTTCTGAGCAAGCCTAGCGCCGCAGAACCACATTCAGGACACTTCGGTTTATCTGGTAACTCTTTAATGCGAATCATCTCCAAATAGTTCCAACAACTGGTACACACGAACGTGCGGACTTCGTCTAGTAGCCGAGCCTTAGCCGACTCCACAACTACGAACTTCATTCGCTCAGGAGCGATCAGATCAGTCTTCATGCTGACACGCTCAATGCCAACACGCGCAACTGGGGTTGCCACTCCGCCAGTATCCAACTTCACAACCTCAACTTCGCCCTTTCGAACCAAGTCAAAGACGTGAATCAGGTGCTCCAAATCCAAGTCCTTAGAAAACGTCTCCTTCAAAGCTTCGTCATAGATCGCCGTACCTTCAAAGCTCTTGACTAAATTGCTAAGACTAATGCGGCTGAAGTCGACCCATTTTTTCAAGGCACCAAACCTTCGAGCAACATGAACCATGCGCCGCTTGAACAACCCACTCTTCACAGTAGCCCTTGTTAGCAAATCACGAATGCCCAACTCGGGCGAATCCTTCAGTTCGTTGAACAGCGCAACAACACGACTGGCATTAATCATCCCCATTGTCTGAATGAAAACGCGGTACGGGTCGTGTTGAACAGCAATGCTGGACCCAGTCTCTTCGGAAAAAACGTGACCAAGCAAATGAGCAAGAGCACGGTTCGTTAACGAACCAAAGTTGGCATGCATAACAACAAAGTCTTCCCAATCTTCCACAATCACCCGCCTATCAGTAGGAACAGGAAGACCCTTCCTAACCTGCTCAACCGTTTCAAGGGACGCACGCAGAACCGTACCCTCATCAGCCGGATACTTTCCAGCCAACTCCCCGGCGACTTCCTCAGGCTTTGCCTCTTCCCTTATCCTTTTTTCTACAAATCCCCTTATCCAACCAACCTCCTGAGCAACCTCAAATGGAACCGGAATCTCCTCCCCAACCCAACTTGGAATAGCTCCGGTAGGATCGTCAACCCCCTTCACGTAGATGTTGTCACCGAAAACGTTCGAAATCTTCCACGGACTTCCACGTATGATAAACTTGACACCGAGTTTTCCGTACTCAGCTACGAAGGCTTCGTCTAAGACCCCTATCGCAGTATCTTTGTTCTCATCGACAACCAAGTACTTCTTCTCATCCGGAATCATGGACAAGTTCTCAAAATAATACTCATACATGGCCTTGGTTCTTCGGGGCTTGATTGCAAGCATGTCTTCAAAGGAAACCCAAGCCAATCTTGGAAACCGTGAATGCATGTAGGTTAAGACTTTCTGAACGTCCTCTATTGTAAGGTCAGCGTATGGGTAGGCTTTCCTAAACAGGTCGTAAATCTCATAGAAATACCAACGCTTCTTCTTCATTAGCAATCCGATGATCTGATGCGCCAAAGCGTCATACGGCTTGTACGGCACAGCAACGGGCTCGAGATCCTCCTCATAAGCCCTTCGGGCAATAGCCATCGCTTCCAACGTATCATCAGAATCCATCGTAATGATGACACCTTGTGCGATACGCCCGATCCTATGTCCACTTCTGCCCACCCGTTGAATCAAACGTGTGACCTGCCTCGGACTCATGTATTGAATAACCATGTCTATCCGCCCTACGTCAATTCCCAACTCTAAGGAGGAAGTGGCAACNAGCCCCTTCAGTTCGCCGTTCTTTAACCCCCGCTCAGCAGCAACCCGCGATGGTTTGGCTAACGATCCGTGATGAATCGAAACGGGGAAGTCGATGTCCCAAACCTTAAATCTGCTCGCTAAAACCTCGGAAATTGACCGCGTATTCGTAAACAGCAGTACCGACTTTTGCTTTTCAATGAAATCCCGGATTATGCGGAGTCTTGCAGCGACCTCGGGATGCGTGAAGAGTCGTGAGGCAAGCTCGAAGTCTTCAGATTCAGGTTTTGGAAAGAGAATCTTCAATCTCATAAGCCGCGCGACTGGGACTCTAACAATCTCAATTTCGCGGCCATTGCCTACAAGAAACTGGGCAACTCTTTCTGGGCTGCCAATGGTAGCTGACAAGCCAATCAACTGGAACTCTCTGCCCGTTACCCACCGAAGCCTCTCAAGAGCCAGTGACAGCTGACTACCCCGTTTACTATCGGCCATCTCATGAACCTCGTCGACTATTACCCAAGCAACTTGTTCGAGATGCCTACGCAAACGTCTACCAGGCAACATAGCCTGCAAAGTTTCAGGCGTAGTAATCAGCATATCGGGGGGGCTTAGAGATTGTCTCGTCCGCTCCCTGGTGTCGGTGTCCCCATGCCTGACCGCTAACTTTATGTCAAGATTGTTGCACCACCATTCCAAACGCTCAAGAAGGTCCCTGTTCAAGGCTCTGAGAGGCGTTACGTACAGAATCTTTATTCCCCGTGGTCTTTCTGCTATCTGAATGAGCATGTTGAGAACCGGGAGAACAGCAGCTTCAGTTTTTCCTGTGGCTGTAGGCGATATCAAAAGAACGTTTTTTCGCTCAAGTATTTTAGGCATCGTCTTCTCTTGGGGGTCTGTTGGCGCCTCAAAGCCCTTCTGCTCAATAAGTCTACGTATAGGTTTGACAAGCATGCCAAAAGCATTCGTTTGATGATTGGTCAAGCCAACATGCCCCAAGGATAAGGAAATACAACAGAAGCCGCTGTAAAAGCGTTTTGGAAACTCTCTGCGTATCGTGGACACACATTTCAAACCGGTTGTCCGTACTTCTACGCGTACATTCGCTTCTTAGCTTGCCTTCGAGCGATGCGCAACATTGGATTCCATGGAATCTCCGATGATTCCAACATCATTGCCATGGTCTTGTTGATTTGATAGGCCTCAATAATAGAGTTTGATTCATTGATGACATGTATGGCTTCCATTGTATTGCCCATGAGCATCATGGTAACCAATTTCCCGCCCAATCAATGTTGCAGATAAGGTCCATATCGTTCGGTGGCAAGCACAAATCTTTTATTCATTATCATCAAAACCATGATGTTTGATCATTAATGGAGGAAGACATATGGCCAAATGCCCGAAATGTGGAAAACAAGTAGCCAATCCACGGAAGAGTTGGAAGATGGCTGGGCGCCCAGACAAAGCAGGCAAAAANACAGAACTGACCATAGGACTTTTCGACTGCCCCACGTGTGGGGCTTTCAGAAGCGTCCTTGCNAAACGAAAGATTTAGGGTTACATCACCCCTCGGCGACCGACCCCCGACACCGAGGACACGGAAATATACAGACGAGAGCCAGATCAAAAGCTCTAAACATCCCTCCTTTTTGTTTAGAAAACACTAAGTTTTTAAATGCAAGGGAACAAGGCTAACCAAAAGCTAACATCGCTGCTTGGACAGACAGAGCGTGAAAATGACGGTGAAATGGCCGAAGATTCTGAAAAACGAGAAAGTACAGACTGCTATCATGCTAGCAGCTACGGTAGTTGGCTTTGTCATATTTTGGTATGGTTTGATAGCCGTCTTTCGTACCGAACACCCGCTGATGGCAGTTGCTACAGGAAGCATGCGTCCTACTCTGGAGGTAGGCGATCTCATCATAGTTCAGGGAGGTTTAAACGGAAACGAAATTCATGCCGCACCCAAAGATGGTGATCCGCCTGGGGACATCATCGTGTTTCCAGGAGAGCGCGTCGGAAGACCAGGAGAATTAATAGTGCATAGGGCAGTAGAAAAAACCTCAGATACAAATGGTCTATGGCATTTCAAAACCCAAGGAGACAACAATACAAGAGCAGACCCCGGCGATGTTGTAGAAACTGAGATAGTTGGCAAACTCGTGGGCAAAGTGCCTTGGTTAGGGTGGCCAAATCTTTTTCTGCAAACATTCCACGGAAAAGTGCTAATTATAGTTCTTTTGGGCGTCTTAATAGTCATAGAGTTTATTCCATTTTCGAAGAAAGAAAAGGCTGAGAAGGATCAGACCAAGCCTTTATAAGGAACCATCTAAAAACTTGATTCTGCTTTGTGAGGAGATGCCTAGTTGCCGAAGGTCAAGGCCTCAATTAACATCGAGAACGTGGTTGCATCAGCGACTCTGAACCAAAGGGTTGACCTCAATGCCGTGGTCAAAGGGTATCCAGGCGTGGAATATCGACCAGAACAATTCCCTGGACTAGTCTTCCGGCTTAAAAGGCCAAAAACCGCCACGCTCATCTTCAATTCGGGCAAAATGGTCTGCACTGGAGCCAAATCGGAAAAAGAAGCGAGAAGAGCTGTGATGAAGGTCATAAAAGAACTGAAGAAGAGTGGCATAATCATCATCGGCAAACCCGAACTGAAGATACAAAACATCGTTGCCTCCGCAGCCCTTGGAGGAATGATCGATCTTGAAAAGTCAGCATATGAACTCGGGAGAACGATGTACGAGCCAGAGCAGTTCCCTGGGCTCATTTATCGCATGGATGAACCAAAAGTGGTTATTCTTCTCTTCGCGAGTGGAAAGCTTGTTTGCACAGGAGCCAAGAAGGAACAAGATGTTTACGACGCTGTTAGCAAGCTTCACCAGAGACTGGAAGACGAAGAGCTGATATACTACGAATGAACAAGCTTGTGGCACTAGACCAAACTCGTAAAGCTATTATTTCAATCTCTTTTCTATACAAGTCTGAAAACTCTCATTGCAGACTATGCGAGGTTCTTTTTCGAGTGCCACATCAGAAAAATATAGTCGAAGGCGAGTCTATATTCTACTTGACATAAAGATCAAGGCGCCTTCGCCTGTTTTAGAATAATCTGAAACTGCCCCTCAGTAATGGCGCCTATTTCATAGAATTTGTCGGCGGCTTCGCTTGCTTTCATAAGGCAACGTAAGGTAACCTTATCTTTGGCTAACTTCTCCTTTCCACCTTCCTCTCGATCCAATAACACGACAGCGGCATTTACAACGCCTCCTTCAGCTCTCACTGCTGCCACTGCCTTTCTCAGAGAACTTCCAGTGGTGATAAGGTCATCAATGATCAAGACGCGGTCACCAGGCATGATGATCCCTTCAATTCGTCGTTGGCGACCGTGTAGTTTGATGCGTGGGCGGGCGTATAGGAAGGGTTTTCTGAGTTGATGTGCAACTAGAGATCCGAAAGGTAAGCCAGCTAGTGGGATTCCTGCCATTCTGTCAAAACTTTCAGCGCCAGGATTCATCTTTATGAGTTTCACGTAAAGGTTACAGATCTTTGAGAAGGCGTCAGGAAAGCTTGGAACGATTCTAAGGTCGATGTAGTAGGGGCTGGTTCTCCCACTTGCAAGTTTGAAAGCTCCGAATTCAAAGGCTCCGATTTTGTACAGAATTCGGCACAGCTCTGTCTTCATTTCCTCTTCTTCTCTTAATTGTGGCACCTCTGCTTCCCTCGTTTAAGGAAAGAGATAGTGGGATTTTAAGGCTTGTGCTGATGGTGTCCGCTATGTTTAAAAGAAGCTCGATAGGAATCTTGTACTCGACCGGAAGGGCATTCTATGGTTGACGTATGGCTTCCCTATGGAAAAACCGAAGTCTGTGCGAGGATACCGACTAGAAATTTTCTAGGCTCGATAGAACCTCGGGAAAAGCCTGCAGTTGCCGATCCAAGAGCTGAGATCGAGAGAGCTCTGCAGAATCCCATCGGGACAGCGCCATTGAGTGAGATTGCGAAGGCAGGCGACAAAGTAGCCGTGGTTGTTGATGATATAACTCGAGCAACTCCCAGTTACCTAATGGTTCCTCCGCTACTGGATGAGTTGAACAGGGGTGGAGTAAAGGATGAGGATGTAACCATCATTTTTGGCTGTGGCTCACACCGTCCAGTCACTTCGAAAGAGATGGAAAGCCTTGTGGGAATGGAGGCTCTAAAAAGAGTAAAGGCGACAAGTCACCACAATAAATCTAGAGACCAAGTCTATATGGGCAAGACCTCCTTTGGAACCAAGGTTTATGTAAACAAGATCTTCGCTGAAGTAGATCTTCGAGTTTTGACAGGAGACGTGGGGCTACATTATTATGCTGGATACGGCGGTGGAAGAAAGAGTGTTCTTCCTGCTGTGTCAGGTGAGGAGACAATCCAGCACAATCACGCCATGATCTTGCACTCTAATGCAAGAACTGGGGTTCTAGAAGGCAACCCCATTCATGAGGACATGGTTGAAGCGGCGAAACTGGCCAAGGTTGATTTTATCCTAAATATCGTGACGAATAGCAAGCGTGAGCTTGTTCAGGCTTTTGCTGGAGACTTAGAACAAGCCTTCTATGAGGGAGTAAAGCTTGTAGATAATATGTACAAGGTGCCTATTGAAAAGAGAGCAGATATAATTGTGGCAAGCTCAGGGGGGCATCCGCTGGATATAGATCTTTTTCAGGCATACAAAGCTGTGGATAGTGCTCTAAATGCCGTGAAGAGAGGAGGAGTAATAATCCTAGTCGCTGAGTGCCCTGAAGGGCATGGAAACGAAGTCTTCTATGATTGGATGAGGGGGTTCAAAGATTTGAAGCAGATGGAGAAGGAGATAAAGAAGCGGTTCGTCCTCGGAGGGCATAAAGCTTATTACTTGACTAGGGCTTTGCAGAGAGTCAAGATAATCTTGGTGTCGATCATGCCCGAATATCTCGCAATCAACGTTTTCAAGCTCAAGACTGCCAAGGTTGTAAACGACGCGTTACGCGACGCTCTTGACATCGCTGGAAAGAATGCCAAGATTTGGGCTACGCCCTACGGAAACCTTACGTTACCCTTTCTAAAGTTGACGGAATAGTCTATGGTAGTCAGGTGTATGTAGTGCAGACGCAGTTCGTGATAAGACAGTTTCGACGCAGTGACGTAGAACGAGTCATGCAAATAAACCGAGTTTGTCTTCCTGAAAACTATTCTGTCTCCTTCTTTCTAGGTTTGCATGAAAGGTTTCCAGAGACATTCATAGTTGCGGAAGAAGACGGTGAAGTGGTGGGCTATATTATGTGCCGGATCGAAACTGGGTTGCACGGCCTTGGCGTGTTCGGGATTGGCAAGAAGGGACACGTTGTGTCTGTTGCAGTCTTGCCCAAACATCAACGCAAGGGCATCGGGTATGCACTTATGCAGGAAGCGATGAAGGGCATGGTAGGTTATAAGGCGAAAGAGTGTTATTTGGAGGTTCGAACGAGCAACACCGCAGCCGTAGATCTCTACAAGAAGATGGGATTCGAAATCGAGCGAATATTGGGAAACTACTACGCAGATGGAGAAGACGCCTACGTGATGTCAAGGAAAATCCCTTTTCTGAGTCTCTCCTGAAGAACAACAACTAATACTCACATTATCTTAACATTTGTCGGTGCACCTATTGGGACAGTGCCAAATCTGCGGCAGACAGTCAAGAACAACTTCCAGCCAACTCGGAGTCTGCTTGCAATGCATAAGAGAAAAGCCCAAAGAAACCCTAAAGATAACAGACAAAGTCCATGCTGACAGTCGTGCAGTATTCGGCTTTCCTCCAAAACCACCAAAAGACCCAAACGGAATCTCATGTGGCATGTGTTCCAACGACTGCAAAATCGGCATCGGCGAGAAAGGCTTCTGCGGTTTAGTCCTCAACAGAGATGGGAGACTGGTTCGAATGGGCGGGACTCCAGAGAAAGGAATACTCCAATGGTACTATGACCCGCTACCAACCAACTGCGTCGCATGGTGGTTCTGCCCAGGCTGTACAGGTGCGGGCTACCCAGAATACGCATACAGACCTAGCGCAGAGACGGGATACGCTAATCTCGCCGTCTTCTATGGAAGCTGTAGCCTTGACTGCCTATTCTGCCAGAACTGGCATTACCGAAACCTAGCTTCCAAGCTTGGGCCAGTCGTAAGCGCAGAAAGCCTAGCGGCCAAAGCTGACAGCCACGTGTCCTGTATATGCTTCTTCGGGGGAGATCCATCAGTGCAGATGCCTCACGCCATCAAGACAAGTCAACTAGCTTTGGAAAGGGTCAGGGCTGAGAAGCGCATTCTCAGAATATGCTGGGAAACGAATGGGTACTGGAAAGAGGCATTTGCACTAAAAGCCCTTGAACTGTCCTTCAATACCGGAGGCAACATGAAATTTGATCTGAAAACATGGAACGATGGCCTAAACAAAGCTCTATGCGGGGTATCAAACAAACCAACCCTAGCAAGATTCAAGATGATCGGGAAGAAATTCTTCCACAAACGTCCCCATTTACCAATCCTAACCGCGAGCACGCTTCTTATACCTGGCTATATAGACGAAGAGGAAGTTGAGAACCTCGCACGTTTTATCGCACAAGTAGATCCAGAGATCCCCTACACGCTACTTGCATTTTATCCACAATACATGCTATCTGACCTACCAACAACTAGCAGAGAGCTAGCCTACAAATGTCATGACGCTGCACAGCGTCACCTCAGAAATGTCAGAGTAGGCAACGTCAATCTTCTGGAAGACAACCGATAAGGTTTGAGACATCACCAGAATATTGCGTTATCCACGTATAGAACATTGTTTCAGAAGCTTTAAATCAATCTGCTATTCTCTTAGAAGTGGGTGCGCAGCAACAATTCAGAACACGTCGGTCGCTGAAAAGAGAAAGGAGTTTTTCTACGCACCCGAACCAAAAATCCTCTTATAAAGACTATATAAGGCTTGATAACATCTAGAGATATACATACCGTGAACTCACAGTTCCTGACCTTAGATCCCTCCGAGAGAACATTACACTTAGCCAATTATCCGCCATGAGTTACAGGGACAATAACGATTTCATCATCATCGTATACCTTCGTCTCAAGACCCTTCAAAGCACTTATTTCTCGCCCGTTTACAAGCAATAACGCATTTGGTCTTGGATCATCAAGCTCAGGGTCAACTATCGCTCGTTTGAACTCGTCTGAAAGAGCTTCTGCAAGCTTTTGAATGACTCTTCTCACACTTGTTGGTTCTTTCAACTCCACGGCAACTTGATCCTTTCCATAAAGCTCCCTGAATGTCCCAAGCAGCTTGACTTTGACGAGAAGAGCCATCTAAAACCCTCAGGCTAAGAAACTTCGTAATATCGTGCTCAATCATCTGCGCCCGCGCGCTTTCTCCATGTGCAGATTTGCAGCAGACTGTTCCATCCTCATACAATCTCAACAAACTGGCCGATGCCTTTCGCTAAAGCTTTCTTGTAGGCGAGCTCCGCCGTAACAGCGTCCTGTACTGCCAAACCAGTTGAGGCGAAAACGGTTATTTCATCTGAGGACGTTCTGCCTTGTTTCAAGCCAGCGACGACTTGTCCTATGTTGCCCCAAATATTTTGGCGTGTTAGAATTCCTTTTGTCAAGGGAACGTTGATCTCACCGCTATGGGATGCTTGTTCCCAGTCGTCAACAATGATCTTTGCTCGTGTTAAGATGGCTGGATCCAACTCTTCTTTTCCAGGTGCGTCTGCTCCGATGCAGTTAATATGTGTGCCAGGTGATATCCACTCATTCAAAACTATCGGCTTCCTTGATGGCGTTATTGTTACAACGATGTCGGTGCCTTCAACAGCGTCCTTAACGCTGTCCACTGGAATTATTTTCGCTTTGTCACCATACAACACTTCCATCTCAGCAACACGCGCACGTCTAGTCTTTTCGGTTCTACTCCAGACCTTAACTTCTCCAAGTTTCTTGTAGAGGGAAAAGAGACTCATTAGTTGAGTTTTAGCTTGCGCACCCGCTCCAACAAGACCTACAACTTTCGAGTTTTTTCTGGCAAGATACTTCGCCGCCACACCTCCAGCAGCACCTGTTCTCACAGCAGTAACCCAAGTGCCCCCCATAATCGCTAGTGGCGCACCATTTCTAGGATCAACCAATACAATCATTGCCATAACTGACGGAAGATTGTATTTTGCTCGGTTGTCTGGGTGCACATTAACAACCTTAACGGCAGAAACGTCGAGGTCTTCAAGGTACGAGGGCATAGTTCGCAAATCGCCGTTGTATTTTTGATAGAATAGGTAAAGTTTTGCAGGCATCTGCACGTGGCCTAAGCCTTTTTCCTTGAAGGATGATTCAACGGCCACCATAACTTCATCCATAGATAAGAGCTGTTCCACGTCTAGTTCTGTTAACAATAGAGTCTTCATATAGAACGTCTCCTATTACACGACAATAGATCTGGCTTGAAGTTGTGAGAGCGAACTCGAACTCTTCAACACACTAGCTTCTCTAATTGGCTTCTGCACATCAAGGAAGGTCATGCTATTTCCTCGGACGTTTAGATGCTCACGCAAATGCTGAGAGTCATATGTTTTCAAGCGCTTCAGATATGCGGTCCAAAGCCTTCCTAATATTTCCGATCGAGTTGGCAAAGGACAGGCGCAAATATCCTTTGCCGTACTGGCCGAAGGATGTTCCTGGCAAAACTGCTACCCCTGCATTGTTAAGCAGATAGTCTGAGAGTTCATTACAGTTCATTCCTGTTCCGGTTATGTTTGGAAACACGTAGAAGGCGCCACGAGGTTTGTTACAAGTTATGCCTTTAATGTCGTTGAGACCTGAAACTATGACTTCTCTCCTCCTTTTGAATTCAGCAACCATCGTTTCTGCTTTATCTTGCGGACCTCTCAGTGCTTCGACGCCAGCCATTTGAACGAAGGCGCAAGTGCAAGAGTTCGAGTTGACCATTAGCTGCGTTATCTTCTGTGCTAAATCTTTCTGCATCACGCCATATCCAAGTCTCCAACCAGTCATAGCATATGTCTTCGAAAAACCATCTAGCAAAATCGTCTTCTCCTTCATGCCAGGAAGGGAGGCTACGCTTTCATGTCTACCCTCATAGAGTATCTTGCTATATACCTCATCGGATATCACGAAGACATCATCTCTGTCTGCTATGCAGTCGGCTACGACTTTCAGGTCCTCCTTTGTCAAAACACCGCCAGTCGGGTTTTGAGGCGAATTCAGGACAATCATCTTGGTCTTATTCGTTATCTTCGCTTTAACATACTCCTGATCAAACCTGAAATTTTTCTCTTCCTTCAGCGGTATTGGTACCTGTTTCGCTCCAACGAAATTTATTACAGATTCATAGATGGGAAAGCCTGGGTTTGGATTCAGAACTTCTTCTCCAGGATTGACCAGTGCTAATATGCTGAAGAACATTATCGGTTTGGCGCCGGGTGTTACCACAACTTCTTCCGGATTAACATCAATGTTTCTAGTCTTTGAGATATGTTGTGAAATTGCTTCCCTTAGTTCTGGAATGCCAGCAGCTGGGACATAATGGGTATAACCAGCATGGAGAGCTTGTACCGCAGCTTCCTTGATATTTGTGGGTGTGTCGAAATCGGGTTCACCTATTTCCAGATGCACTATGTCTTTCCCTTGCTTTTCAAGGGCCTTTGCCTTTGCAAGCACTTCAAAAGCTGTTTCTGTTCCTAAAGCTTCCATTCTTTTTGCATATAGAGAGTCCATTAAACCACCAATTAGGGATAGAATATTACAAAGGATAGGATATTTAACGGTTATAATTGATTTGTCCAGAAATTATTCGTATCTATTGTTTGGAGAGTGGTCTCACTTTCATAACTTCGGGGTTAACTAGGTTAGGTGGTATTCTTCCTTCAAAGAATGCTATGAGGTTTTCTGAAACCATTTCGGCCATCTTTGAACGTGTTTCAAGGCTTGCGCTTGATATGTGTGGGGCAACAACTACATTGTCAAGTGTAAGTAATGGATTGCTCACCGGTGTTGGTTCTTGCTCGAAAACATCGAGCCCAGCCCCTGCGATCTGACCGTTTTTCAGTGCCTCATAAAGGGCTTTTTCGTCTACTACTGGGCCTCGCGAGTTATTAATCAGGTATGCCGTTTTCTTCATTAGCTTGAGCCTCTTCTCATTTATCAAGTGGTGAGTTTCCTTTAGTAATGGAACGTGGACGCTGACGAAGTCTGATTCCTTCAAGAGACTTTCTAAATCTACGGGTTTTGCCTTCAGTTCTCTTTCCAGTTCAGGCCTTGGTATAACATCGTAGAATAGGATCATCATGTTGAAACCTTTAGCTCTCTTCGCCACGGCTGCGCCTATTCTTCCAGCCCCAACGATGCCCATTGTTGCTCCATGTATATCCCTGCCTGAAAGCATGCTAGGATGCCAGCCCACCTTCCATTTTCCAGAGCGGATATAGCGGTCTGCTTCGGTGACCCTTCGCGCCACAGCCATCAGTAGTGCCCAAGCAAAGTCTGCAGTGGTTTCCGTCAATACTCCCGGCGTATTCGTCACGTAAATACCTCTTTTGGTAGCTTCTTTAACGTCTATGTTATCGTATCCAACAGCGAGTTGAGAAACGATCTTCAAGTCTGGTGCTGCATCGAAAACTTCGGCATCGATTTTGTCCGACAGAAGTGAGGCGAGGGCGTCAATGTTCGCTGCTTTTTGAATAATCAGCTGCTTAGGTGGAGGGGCATACTCGGTCCAGACTTCCGCGTCAAATCTTGCTTTAATTGGTCGGAGTCCTCTTTCCGGAATCTCGCGGGTGACAAACACTTTAGGTCTCTGCATGTCTCATCACTTCATTCATTTTGGGAATTCTATTTCTGCTCTTCTATTAGTTAAAGCCTTTATTCTTGTCTTTAAGCGGCTGGTTTCTTGCGCGCGCTCAACCATATGCGTATAAATAGACTCTTGGAGTTTGTTAATACGTTACGGCGTGATGAGTGTGAAATCATCGGCAGTTGCACATTCTAATATCGCACTTGTCAAATATTGGGGGCGTTCTTTGGACCAGAATCCCGATCTGAATATCCCTTCAAATGATAGTGTGAGTATGACAAAGTATGGAATAAGACATGGTATACATTTACAAACCCGTACGACTATCGCCTTTTCTGATGCCTACGAAGAAGATAGGGCCATTCTAGAAGGAGAGGTTCTGAGTCGGAGGGAAATGGAGAGAATCCTCAGGGTTGTTAATCCACTGAGAGAATATGCGAATATTGATTGCAGATTCAGGATGATGAGTAGAAATGATTTTCCTACCCAAGCAGGATTAGCTTCGTCAGCCTCGGGATTCGCGGCGTTGGCAATTGCCGCTGCAGATGCTTTGGGTGTTGAGCTTTCGAAGGAAGAGCTTTCAACATATGCAAGATTGGGTTCTGGTTCGGCAACGAGGTCTATTCATGGTGGGTTTGTCTATTGGTATACAGGAGATTCTCATGAGACTTGTTATGCTGAACAACTGTGCGGTCCAGACGATTTTGGAATGAGTGTTGTTATTGCGATTATTTATGGGGGAAAGAAGGATATGCCTTCAGATCTTGGTCATGAACTTGCATATACGAGTCCTTTCAATGAAGTTAGGATTAAAAGGTCTCAAGAGCAAGCGAGAGAGATTAGAAAAGCGATTTTGGACGACGACTTTAGAAAAGTTGGGGAAATAGCGGAAGAGAATTGCATGTATATGCATGCGGTTATGATGACGTCGAATCCACCTTTGTTCTATTGGCACGCTGATACATTAAGGCTAATTAAATCAATTCAGAAAATGAGAAAAGATGGCCTAGAATGCTACTTCACAATTGATGCAGGTCCAAATGTTCACTGCCTCTGCAGACCCGAGGATCTCTATGAAATCTGCAAAATGCTAGAAAAAGCGGAATGTGTTAGCAAGACTATTCCTGCCAGACCTGCAGGTGATTCTTATGTCACAAAAGAACATTTGTTCTGAGCGCGCACAGACTAGTACTCAGGTGATAGAAGAACATCTTTGCTGTCTGTCAGCGTTCACTTGAACCCATGCATTCCAACATTTTAGAACAACTTAAACATTCATCTGGGATAGGAGTATTTTTGTCACGCCTTCCCAGATGTCCGAAACCATAGGGACATTTTTCAGAGTCTTTTTTAGGTTGCGTTGATGACTGCTTCCTTTTCCTCATTTTCGGTGTGTGGCTGCGACTGCTCGCTTTTTCTGGAGAACTCTTGTTTCTCGCGGATGTTCCACTTCCATCCGGGGGCTTCGCTGAAGGTCCTGATATAGTATAGAGTATTATGAGGATAATGGTTGCTATCACTAGGATGAACATCAGAAGCTCAAACACGTCATTGAACTCCCTGTTATTTCATTTCTGTGCTTGCATATAGGATTCGTGAAGTTGAAATACTGAGAGCAGGTATATGTTCTCTGCCGGTGCGTGTATCACTTTTCTCCTGTATTGCGCGCGCAAGAATCTAGTTATTTCCCAAGAAATCCTCAAGAATGGAAACAATGGGACAACATCGCTCCAGTAAAACGTTAAATTTTTCATGTTCATCAATAGTTTGTTAGAAACACGTTATACCTGTCTCCTCATAGGAGATGTTGAAATGGTTGAGATCATAAACAGAGAAGAGTTACTGTCTAACGCGAGATCGCCGCTGGATCGCAAAGCAAGAAAGTTTGTGCTTATGGGTCTTGAAGCAGCTCTACAGGCAGCCGATCCGAAGGACGTTGTCAAGTCTAATATTAAGTTAACTGGGAACCTGCTTCGAATTGATGATAGCTCTTTTGATTTGGACAAGTTCAGAAGAATATTCGTGGTCGGTGGTGGCAAGGCAAGTGGTTCCATGGCTGAAGCCTTAGAAGAGATTTTGAGTGATTATATTACGGGTGGGGCCATCAACGTTCCTCGTTACAGTGGCAAATATAGAGTCAAGCGGATTCTTCTCCAAGAGGCGAGTCATCCAGTTCCTGATGAAGCTGGAGTGAAGGGCACAAGGTACATACTGAATCTGGTCAGCGAAGCGGATGAGAAGGATCTAGTCATTTGTCTCATTTCAGGTGGAGGTTCGAGTCTGATGCCTCTTCCTAGAGGTGATGTCTCCCTTCACGACAAGCAAGTGATTACGGAGGCTCTGTTAAACTCGGGGGCTACTATAAATGAGGTTAACACTGTGCGGAAGCATATTTCAGATTTCAAGGGAGGCTGGTTAGCGAAGAGGGCGTGTCCAGCCACGGTTATAAACCTGATTCTTTCGGATGTGCTTGGTGACCCTTTAGGCTTTATAGCGTCGGGGCCTTCAGTTCCGGATTCCACTACATTTCAGGACGCAATTGAGGTTCTACAAAGATATCGACTATGGAGTGGCGTTCCAGAGTCCGTTAAGAAGGTTTTGCTTGATGGCAAGAGAGGGCTGATTACGGAGACTCCAAAAAAAGACGACGAAGCATTCAAAAAGGTTCACAACTTTGTTGTAGGAAATAATCGGTTGGCAAGCCTAGCCGCTTACAGCAAGCTTCAGAATGCTGGTCTAACTGTGCTTTTTCTCACCTCGTGCCTAGAGGGAGAGGCAAGACACGTAGGGACAGTGTTTGCCTCAGTTGCTCGAGAGATCGAGGCAACGGGGAAGCCATTTCCGAGACCCGTTGGCATAGTGGTTGGGGGAGAAACAACAGTTACAGTTGTCGGTAAGGGAGTTGGGGGGCGAAATCAAGAGATCGCCATGGGTGCTGCGTTGAGGATACAGGGCCTGAACGGTGTAGCAATAGGGTCCATAAGCACGGATGGAATAGACGGTCCAACCGACGCTGCTGGAGCCCTAGCAGACGGAAAGACCATAGCTCGCGCCCAAGAGCTGGGTCTAAATGCCGCTGAGCTTCTAATGAACAACGATTCTTACAGCTTTTTCTCAGAGTTGGAAGACTTAGTTTTGACAGGGCCAACAGGCACAAATGTCAACGATGTTTCAATAATTATAGCAGTCTAGCAGTTAACACACGTGATGACTAATCCTTTTCGCCGGTGAAAAGCTCCACTATATCCGACGCGGTTTGAATAAGCTCGTTCACTTGTTGGAAAATAAGTTCACGATCAGAACCTGGCTCCTTTGCGACTTGTTGTACCGTCAGTTCGATCTCGACGAGGCATCTCAAGATCGGGTCGTCGATGGGCTTTTTATCGTTCATGGTTTGATGAACGATTGCCTCCAAGAAGACGGGATCACCCATACTATAGTAGATGGCGGCTTGAGCCTTTCTTACGGCTTCCAAGATCAGTCCGGACGCCATGTACGGCGTTTTTTGTGCTGCGGATAATTCCGCTTTCGCTTCTCTAAGGTAACGTAGAGCCCAACCCTTCTGGTAGTCGTCCATCATTATCATTGTGTCGTGTTCCTTTCTGCAAGTCTTGTTGTTTGGAATAGAGTATGAGGAGCTAATTATAAGGATACCGAAGGTGAAGCACCTTTCTTGGTGGTTGTTGACTCTTCGCTTAGGGCTGAAAGGAATTACTCCGTTTCTCCTTCTATCTCCTCTTCTGTTGATTCTGGTTCTTCAGCGGGGGAAGTCATGGTCAGTAACCTAGTTATGTAGCCTGCTATTCTGTTTCTCAGCTTTTTGGAAGAAACTTGGGTGAGGGCCTCCACGGACTCCTTGTTGTTTTCGAAATTGGCTGTAAATCTGTTGGGGAATCTTTTCACTAGCTCGTGGGCGGTACTCTTTATTTTCTCTGTCCGAACTTTCCCCAAATCCTTGTCTGCCCTCCACCTCAGAGAGTTTTCATATCGCCTCAATCATTTGTGGTAACACTTCCATTTTCCTCGTTGCTTTTATTACTTACGCCGTTTAGGATGGACTAATCTAAACCAGTGATATTTCGAAGAGGTTGGTGAAGTTCTGGAGGATTTGATCAGCCACTTCATTTTCGTCTCTTCCCTTTAATTCGGCTATAGTTGTTACGATTTGAGGAATGAAAGAGGGTGTGGTCATCTTGCCCTTGAACGGAAGACCCCAGTAGTGAACTGGACCATCCGTCTCGGTAAGCAGATTTGTCAGAGGAACGCGCCTGACGACTTCTCTAATTCTGCTCGAGAACACGGTGGGTGGGCCTTCGCTGATATAGTAGCCACGATCAGCAATTTGAGGCAGCAGCGTCAAGGGTTGGGCGAACCAGTGTAGTAGAACCTTCTTTAGCTGATAGGAATCGAGGAGTTTTATTATCTCAGGAGTAGTCCCCCGCGAATGAATTACCACAGGAAAGGACGACTTCTCAGCGGCACGGAGCATTTCGTGGAAAACCTCGTGTTGCAGACCTTGGAGTTCCTTGGTCTTGGCGTATTGGTAATCCAGGCCGATTTCCCCCACCGCGACAACCTTACTGTCTTGTTTACGTTGACGCAAAACCAGTCTGGTAGTCTCTTGAACCTCATCAGGTTTCAGATATTTAACATTCCAAGGATGGATTCCAACAGCGGGGTAAACGATGTGGGGATAATCTTTGGAGAGTTGGAGGCTTAGAAGGCTCGTTTTGAGGTCTACGGAATTTGAAACTAGTGCAACGACATTTGACTTTTTAGCATCGTCCATGATGTCATTGTGCTTTTGGGTGTATTCTGGGTCTGAGAGGTGAATATGTGCATCAACGAATTTCATTCTACGCCCACGTTTGTTTCGTAGTAGTCACCGACTTGTTTAATATGCTTTCATCAGGAAATCGCGGCTTTTCATTACAATCTACTGAACTAAGATCTCCTCGATAAGCAAAAGTAAGCAGCAAAAGAGAGGCGCGAAAATAGCGATAGCGTTAAATATTCGCTAAAAGGAAAAAAGAGGCTGTGGAGGAGGTTTAATGGCAAATCTCGAATTATCTATAGCGCCTATGCATAGAATATGCAAGAAAGCGGGAGCGGCTAGAGTAAGCGAGTCGGCTGCTAAGGTTTTGGCGAAGGAGCTGGAAGGAATCGGCATAAAGATCGCGAAAGAAGCAATTGATTATGCCATGCACGCTGGAAGAAAAACCGTCCAAGGTCGAGACATTGAGATCGCCGTAAGGAAAGTCACGGGGAGATAGGACGGAACTTCCCAAATTTGTCGCACAACCTTTCCTACGGTTAAAGCTCTTGAGAAGAACGCCAGTACTAAGAAGGCTAACGTCACCATTTGCATATCTATCAAACCAAGCCCTTGCTTTCCAGCTTTAAGCTCATTTTGATCAGTCAATCAATAATTGTACGTTAGTTTCGTGTCTCGTGCACGGTTGCGCCAAGATTCACATCCCTATGAATTCCCTATCCACAGAGAACCATGGGTTTCAAAGCCTCAGTCATGTACGGCAACGGAGATTATGCCGCCTGAAACAAAGACTGCACCCAGAATGAAAAGAGCATTGGGAATCTCGGCAAAAATAAGGACTCCGATTAGCGTTGCGGCAATAGGCTCTAACAGAGCTAAAGTTGCAGTCTCAAAGGACTTAAGACTGGAAAGAGAAGAAAAATACGAAGTATGTGCAAGGGCTGTTGGCAAAACTCCTAACCCCACGAGTATTAGAAAAGCTTCCAGACTGATATTGAAAACCATTGGCGGAGATTTTACTAGAACGCTTGCGGCTAATACTGCCAAGGTTGATAACATATAGATGAAGAGCATTAAAGACAAAATAGGCACCTTGCGCCTTGTGTCTCGGCCGTAGCTGAGGTAAAATGCCTCAGCAAGTGCAGCAAGCAGAGCTTCAAGGTCTCCCTTCAAGTTCAGACGGAATGCAGGTGAAGCTGCATAAGCATAGGCTATTATGCTTACGCCGAGAACCGAAACGATTAGACCTAAGACTGCCAAGCGGGTGGGCTTCACGCCGAGAATCAAAACGGAAATCATCAATGACCAAATGGGCGTCGTGTTTACCAAAACGGTAGCATTGAGTATAGTTGTATCCTTTACCGCTGAAGCAAAGAGCACAAAATGTAATCCGAGCAAAAGTCCGAGAAAGAGAACTTGAGAAAAATTCTTCTTGGACAAACTGACGCTGAAAGGTTTCTTTAAAAGGAAAATCGTGGCCGCCAGAATCAGGAATGCTATGGCTAGACGCCAAAAGGCTATGGAGAAGACATCCACGCCTTCAAGAAGCCTTATAAGCACAGCTGCAGTGCCGAAGAGGGCTCCAGCTAAAACGCCTTCAAAAAGTGCGATTTTTCTTCTATCCTTTAGCCGGTGTTCAACCAAGTTTCAACTTCCGGACAAGGCATTACATTCTGTTTAAGTTTATTAGTTTCAATAGGTTTTCGGAAAGGACGCCGTAACAGAGTTCTTCTGAAGAGTGTGTGAGCTGGAGAATCATGCAAGAGGCAGGTACGAGAATTTCATAGTGCTGCCTTCAATAGACTGCAGAAAAAACTTATATCTAGGATGAAAACTGCAGTAGGTAGACCAAGATTTTATCATGAAAGGAGGAGATCAAAAATGGCTTATTTGACTACCCAAGCAGGGCAACCGGTACTAATCCTAAAAGAAGGAACCGCCCGTCGACGTGGCAGAGACGCCCAAAGGAACAACATCATGGCAGCCCGAATTATCGCTGAAGTGTTAAGAACAACTCTAGGTCCCCGCGGAATGGACAAAATGCTGATTGACAGTCTTGGGGACATAACAATAACAAATGATGGCGCTGCTATACTGGACGAAGTAGAAGTTGAGCATCCAGCCGCAAAGATGATGGTTGAGGTCGCCAAGACGCAGGACGATGAAGTGGGCGACGGAACCACAACTGCTGTAGTTCTAGCTGGAGAACTGCTCCGAAAGGCTGAGGAGTTGCTAGAACAGAATATCCATCCCACAGTCATTGTGAGCGGATACAGAAAAGCTACCCAAAAGGCAATGGAGACCCTTGAAAAAGTAGGAATCACTGTTGACCTTGAAGACCGCGAAACCCTGAAAAAAGTTGCCATGACGTCTATGGCAAGTAAAGCGGTTGGTGGAGCACGGGATCACTTAGCAGAGATTGCCATCGACGCTGTAAAACAGATCACCGAGAAGAGGGGTGACAGGAAAGTCGCAGACATTGATCACATTCAGATCACCAAAAAAGAGGGCAAGAGTCTTTTCGATACTGAGCTGGTCAGAGGTCTAATAATTGATAAGGAAGTTGTACACGCAGGAATGCCGAAACAAATCCAAAACGCAAAAATCGCGTTGCTCGATTGTCCCCTGGAAGTTGAAAAGACAGAGTTCAACGCTGAAATTAGGATAAAAGATCCTACACAGATAAAGGCTTTCTTGGATAAAGAGACTCATATGTTGAAGGATATGGTCAAGAAGATTAAGGCTTCTGGGGCCAATGTTGTGTTCTGTCAGAAAGGTATTGATGACATGGCTCAACACTTCTTAGCGAAAGAGGGAATCCTCGCTGGTCGTAGAGTTAAACAGTCTGACATGGAGAAACTAGGTAGGGCCACTGGGGGAAAGGTTGTCACAAACCTTGACGACCTAAAGGCCAAGGACTTGGGGAAAGCAGGGCAAGTTGAAGAACGCAAAGTCGGTGAGGATAAGATGATCTTCGTTGAGAAATGCAAGAATCCGCGCTCAGTCGGCATCCTGATTCGTGCTGGCCTCGAAAGAATGGTCGATGAGGCGGAGCGCGCGATGAACGACGCTCTGTCAGTCGTCAGCGATGTCGTTGAGTACAATAAGGTTGTTGCAGGTGGGGGCGCCATAGAATCTGAGATAGCCAAGTCTCTTCGTCCCTATGCAAGGAAGGTTGGAGGAAGGGAGCAACTAGCCATAGAGGCCTTTGCTGACTCCGTAGAAATCGTGCCAAAAACACTAGCGGAAAACGCTGGACTCGAACCCATCGATATACTCGTCGGACTAAAGTCAGCCCACGAAAAACCGAAAGGCCACCTGATGGGAGTCGACGTCTTCACTGGAAAAGTCGTGGACACCTACGGGAACGGTGTGATAGAACCATTACGCGTGAAAGAGCAGGCATTGAAGTCCGCAGCTGAAGCAGCTTCCATGATCTTGAGGATTGATGACGTCATAGCGGCAACCAAGCCCAAAGAGGAAGGGAAACCACCAGGCATGCCCGAAGACGAAGAATACGGAGAATACTAAGCCGGCAAGGCCCATTTTCTTTTTTTTCAACTTGATCTTCTAGTTTTACGTCAAAGATTTTAAAGGACTGAGAGTTTTTCTACTAATGGCGCTCCGGTAGTATAGTCCGGTTAAACATTGAATGGACCATGTATGACGGCCTCTCGTCGTTGAAATCGGAAGAAAGCCGCCGACCCGGGTTCAAATCCCGGCCGGAGCACCATTTCTTTATGCCGACTTAAAGCCTTGAATCGTTAGGTGGAGATAATCAGGACCTGACGGCTCTTTGACCATTCTGCGAGAAGCCGCAAATGCTTAGGAGGTTCTCCATCAGCACTCTCATAATCGAGGCTCGGTCGATCTAGAACTTCAATCTTCCAAAGGGTCGCTCGTTTCATAGAAAAAGGGAGGAAGGTGGGTGATTTTCCTCATATCTTGCGCTGCTGAGGGGGAGACTAGATGAGAAGGGTGATGTCTGCATCGGAGGCTAGGTCGAGGAAGGCGGCTGCGCCAGCGATCTTGTCTACCTCAGGGATGAGATCTTCTCTCTTCACACCGAACATCTCCATAGTTGGACTGCAAGCGTAGATTTTCAGCAATCCTGATGCCTTCATTCTTTTGAGCATGTCGTAGGGTGTAGGATACTTCATCTCTTTCAGCTTCTTTTTCACCTGCTCTTCCATGTGTTTGTAGGTTGCCGGTAACCCGGCCTTTCCCATGGCTCCCTTAACAAGCATGTTCAGGCCCCAGAAAGTGAAGTAGAGATGCGTCTCCATATCCATGGCTGTTGCGGTGGAACCAAGGGTGAAAGCACAGAATAGCCGGTCCAACGTGCCGCTGTGGACTATTATCGCCAGTTTTTTCCTCTTTTCGGGCATAGTTTCTTCATTCCTTTGTGGGTTTCTCAAAACTCGGAGTGTAGGTTGTCTGTCGCGTTTATTATAAACCTTTTGAGGTAGGCAAAAACGTCGAAAATCCAGCCACATAGGGTAAAGTATTAAAACACCTTCTGCGCTGAAATAACTCTCCAAATTGAGGTTAGACAGAAATGCCCGAAGTTAAGGTTGACTGGACCAAGTGCAATGGCGATAGTGTCTGCGTGGATGTTTGTCCTGTTGACGTCTTTGAACTCCAAGATCTTGCAGAACATCCAGACTCTCAGAAGTCTGTCCCTGTCAGGGCGGACGATTGCATCCTCTGCATGGCTTGCGTCACTTCATGCCCCACTGGCGCCATAACCGTGGAAGAATAGGGCTATGCAAGAAGCTTGAGTGCTTCACGGCAAAGATCTGGTAGATTTGCTGGGAAACCGGAAGTTACTAGAGTTCCGTCCACGACAACCAACTTGTCCAGGTAAATTCCTGTGAAGTGCAGCCCATATGACACTGGATTGCATTTGAGGAAAGCCCCAGCCATTCTAATGGTGCCCTAACAGGAAAAGCCATAAGTTGAGATATAACGCCGCTCCAAGCGATGAAATCAGAATCAGGGAGGCAATTGTCTCTTTATAGAAATCATAACGTTCGCTGAGAACGATCATTGAGATGGCTACAGGCATGCCATGCATAAGTATTAAGGTCGACCTCTCTAGATCAGGCAAACTAAATAGCATCGCAGCTAGAAACGCTACTACAGGTAAGAATATTACCCTCATTAGACTCAATCCAAAGGCTTGCATTAGGTTTGTATATCTTCTCCCGTAGAGAAAGACTCCCAGCATGAAGATAGCTACAGTGGACGTT
>JGI2172J19969_10000225_pt1 | contig 23590 bp, 30 predicted proteins | sample DeeMarSWOR230_32_FD_19969 | JGI IMG/M metagenome (IMG submission 19969)
ATTCGTTTATTAGGAGGTGCCTTTGAATGCGTGCTGTAGAAGTTTCAAAAATTATTCTAGTTCCAGACGACGTGGAAGTAACCTTAGAGGGACGGCAAGTTACGGTTAAAGGTGTAAATGGAACATTAACCCGTGATTTTTCTCATGTTCCGATTTCAATTGAACTTGATGGAAAAAAAATTCGTGTTTGGGCTGAGTGGCCTCGTAAGAAAGAAGCAGCCCTTGTAGGCACGATTTACTCACACATTCAAAACATGATCACTGGCGTCAAGACAGGTTTTACACGCAAGCTCAAAATAGTCTTCTCACACTTCCCGATTTCAGCCAAAGTTGAGACCAAGACTGTTTTAATTGAAAATTTCACAGGTGAAAGAAGCCCTAGAAAAGCCAAAATAGCGGGCGACGCCCAAGTTAAGGTTCGAAGCGAAGACATAATCGTTCAAGGCATAAACTTGGAAGACGTAAGTCAAACCGCAGCAAACATAGAACAAGCCACTAAAGTGAAAAAGAAAGATCCCCGTGTTTTCCTAGATGGCATATACGTGTACGAACGAAGCGAGGGAATGGAAGGATGAAAGAGCAAAACGCTGCATCTGTGGAAAAGACATTGAAATTGAGAGAGCGAACAAAAAGGAAGAAGCCAAAATTTGCTAGACAAGAAAGCTGGCGATACAAACGCTTGAAGAAAAGCTGGCGCAGACCAAGAGGAATAGACAACAAGATGCGGAGGAAAATCAAAGGTTGGCCTCCGACTATAGGCGTTGGATACAGAGGACCAAAAGCCTCAAGGGGACTCCACCCATCAGGCTATGAAGAAGTCTCAGTGCATAACGCTGAAGAACTCAAGAAAATTGAGCCAAAAACTCAAGCCATAAAGATTGCACACACAGTTGGTAAAAGAAAAAGAGCCACAATCCTTGCTGAAGCAAGAAAAAGGGAAATAACCGTTCTAAACCTGAAAGAGGCTAAAGAAAAAGTTGAAGAAGAGAAAGAAGCTGTAGAAGAAGAGAAAACCGAGGAAAAAGAAGCAGAAGAAATCGCAGAAAAACCAGAGGACAAACAAAAGAAAACAAAAAAGCGTAAGAGAAGAAAGCGAGGACGAAAAAACAATGACAAGTCTTAAAAGTCAGAGGCGTCTAGCAGCGCAAATACTGAAAGTTGGTCAAAACCGGGTGTGGATAGACCCCGAAGGAATAGATGATGTAGAAGCAGCCATAACCAGAGATGATATAAGAAAACTGATTCATGAAGGCGTCATTAAACCGTTGCCGGAAAAGGGTGTAAGCCGCGCAAGAGCACGAGTTTTACATGAAAAGAGAAAGAAGGGGCGGAGACGTGGATTCGGCAGCAGAAGTGGAACATTCCGTTCAAAAATATCCAAGAAAGAGGCATGGATGAGCAAAATTCGAGCCTTAAGAAAGAGGCTTCGTGAGCTGAAAACCAGCAGGATAATTACAGAAAACACCTATCGAAAACTATACGTAATGGCAAGTAGCGGAAGATTCAGTTCAATCGTCGACATGGAACGCTACTTGAAGGCGCATGAACTTTGGAGGGAACGTTGATGGCGAGGGGACCACGCTATTGCGTCCCATTTCGGAGAAGGAACGAAGGAAAAACAGACTACAAGGCAAGAAAGGCATTACTGCTTTCTGGAAAACCACGCTTGGTGGTCCGCGGTTCACTTAAAAACATGATTATCCAAATAGCCATAGCTAAACCCTCTGGAGACAAGGTCACAGTTTCAGCGCACAGCAGAGAACTAGCCAAAAATTACGGGTGGAAAGCTCCAACAGGAAACCTTCCAGCAGCTTATTTAACCGGTCTTCTCTGTGGATTAAAAGCCAAAGCAAAAGGGGTGAAGGAAACAGTTTTAGACCTGGGATTGTGTTCACCTTCAAAAGGTGCGCGGAGCTTCGCTGCGTTAAAGGGTGTTTTAGACGCTGGAGTGAACGTTCCCCATAGTGAAGAGAGGTTTCCGAACGAAAAGAGAATACGCGGTGAACACATTGCAGAATATGCAGAAAAGCTAGTTACTGACCCAGATGAATACCAAACAAGATTTTCAAAATATCTAGAACAGGAACTCCCTCCCCAAAAGCTTCCTAAACACTTTTCAGAAGCCAAAACAGCAATAATCACATCATTCAGGAGAGGTAAAAAAGCTTGAGGCGTAGAAGGGGTCAGAGAAGAAGAACATCAATAGACCTCGAGCAGTGGGTTCCTAGAACTCGCCTTGGAAAAATGATACAAGAGGGCAAAATCACGTCCATTGAAGAGATTTTTATGGAAGGCTTGCAGATACGTGAGCCACAAATTGTTGACACGTTGCTTCCAGACGTTCAAGAAGAGGTCATAAACATAAATCTGGTCCAGAAACAAACAGACGCTGGTGAAAAATCAAGGTTTAAGGCAATAGTTGCTGTCGGAAACAGAGATGGTTACATAGGCTTAGGCTCCGGAAAGGCAAGGCAGGTGCGCACATCTATAGAAAAGGCTGCAGTAGACGCTCGCTTAAACATTGTTCCAGTAAGGCGGGGATGTGGAAGCTGGGAATGCGGCTGTGGGAGACCGCATTCACTGCTTTTTCAGGTAGAGGGAAACTGCGGTGGCGTAAGAGTAGTTATTGTCCCTGGACCGAGAGGCTTAGGCCTGGTAGCAAGTGAAGTAGCAAAAGTCATTCTCGGACTTTCAGGTATAAGGGATTGCTGGACAAGAAGTTACGGTTCAACAAGAACCGTTCCATCTTTTGCATACGCGGTTTTTGACGGGTTAAGGAAAACCTATAGCCTCATAACTCCCATGGATTGGGTGAAGTAGGTGGCTGAGGAAGCAAAGGAACGCAAGTGCATCATAGCGGTAAGAATTCGCGGAACCGTTAGAGCCTCGCAGCAAGTTAGAGAAACACTTCAAATGCTTCGCTTGACCAGAAACAACTTTTCAGTTTTGATTGACAACCGCCCATCATTCCTTGGAATGCTGAAAACAGCTCAGAATTTCATGACTTGGGGTGAAGCTTCAGAGGAAGCTGTGAAGATGCTGATAAAGGAGAGGGGAAGACTTGCTGGTAACAAGAAGTTAACGAATGAATATGCCCAGAAAGTTGGGTACAACTCCTTGGGACAGCTTGGAGAGGCAATATTTAATTGTCAAGTCGAATACTGGAAACTTCCAAACATACAACCAGTTTTCAGGCTGCACCCGCCAACCAAAGGCTTCAAAGGAAAAGTGAAAAAAGGATATGGCATGGGAGGCGAACTTGGAGACCGCGGAGAAAAAATCAACGAATTGATAAAGCGAATGGTCTAAATTCCAGTTTTACACACTTTTTTTTGCGATACATTTTATAGTCACTTTCTAGATGCCATTGTATCCGAGGAGAAGGCAGTTTGAGCGCGAAATGGCGGAGAAATAAGAAACGGTCAAGATGGTCCAAGGTTTTCAGAGACTTCAACAGAGCAAAAGACGTAAAAACTCATGAAGCATTCCGAAATAAGAACTCAGGGATTAAAAGAAGAACATATCCTTACAAATACAGGCTTCCAAGAACTCATAGAGGAAGAGCATGGAAAGAGCCCGAACCTCTAATTGATGTTCTTGAAGAAGAGGACGAAATAATAATTGTCGCTGGGTTTGCAGGATTCAAGAGAGAAAATCTAAGAATCCAAGTGAAAGATCAACAGCTAACCTTGTCTGCTGAAGCCATAGATCGAAAATATCATAAAAGCTTAAATCTTCCCAGAAGGGTGATTCTAGATTCCACACGTACAAGATACAAGAATGGTGTACTTGAGATACGATTAAGAAAGGCTCCTAGATCGAAAATCATCGATAAGGTGGCGGGTTAGAAATACCGCATAAACTTCGAAAAATCAGAAAAAGGCGTGGTTCAAGAACTCAAGGCTACGGCAGAGTGGGTCAACATAGAAAGTCAGGGTCTAAAGGAATGCGGAAATCTGGACGTGACAAACATGGATGGACATATGTGATAAAATACGAACCAGACTACTTCGGCAAAAAAGGTTTCACTTCACCTAAAAGTTTGAAACGAAAAGTAAATGCCATAAATGTTGGGGTACTTGACGGAATAGCTGAAAAACTTTCGACAAAGAAGAAAGGTAAGCTTTTCATAGACTTGGAAAGCCTTGGCTACACAAAACTTCTCGGAACAGGCAAGGTTACAAAACCATTAACTGTGAAAGTACCGTCTTGTTCGAAGTCTGCAGCTGAAAAAATAAGAGAAGCTGGTGGACAAATCTTAATAAAGTCAGAAGAGTTGGAGTAGCAGATAATCAATGGCTGGCAGATTTCTAAGTCTATTCAAACCCATTGCAAGAATCATCCCAGAAATCAAAGCTCCAGAACGTAGAGTTAGGTTCAACGAGAAACTTTTCTGGACAGCACTCGTGCTAATACTTTATCTAATAATGACTGAAATCCCACTCTACGGTGTTGAAAGTGGCCCTTTAGGCGAGCTTGCAGCTCTCAGAATAATTTTTGCTTCCAACCGTGGAAGCCTCATGGAGCTTGGTATAGGTCCAATAGTTACAGCTGGGTTGATACTGCAACTCTTAGTTGGTTCTGACATGATAGAATGCGACATGTCACACCCTGAGGACAGAGGCTTGTTCACAACGGCCAGCAAAGCCTTTTCCATAATCCTCACAGGAGTTCAAGCATCTGCGTACATAATCGGAGGAATGTACGGCACTTTGCCCGGCACAACAGCGATAATCGTTTTTTTACAGCTTTTAACAGCCGGAATGATTGTCTTATTATTGGATGAACTCGTCCAGAAAGGCTGGGGATTCGGCAGCGGGATAAGTCTATTTATTATGGCTGGTGTTGCGCAAGGAATCTTCTGGCAATGTTTCTCACCTGCGCCCGCTATGGGCGAAGCTGGAACGAGCTACGGATTCTTCGTTGCATTAGGTCAAGTTCTGTCTATCGGTGAGCCAGTAACGGTGCTTCTACTGAGGGGAGGAACACAAAACCCTTCCATGCTCGGTTTCATAGCTACAATCGTCGCCTTTCTAATAATAATATACATGGAAGGAGTAAGAGTGGAGCTACCGCTTTCCTATGCTGGTTATCGAGGTTTCCGCAGCCGATATCCAATAAAGCTCTTATACGTGTCCAATCTTCCAGTGATTTTCGCATCAGCTCTCTTCGCAAACGTGTATTTCTTCTCCCAGCTCTTCTGGAGCCGTTATAACTTTAACAATACGAATTTCTGGCTTAATCTTTTAGGCCAGTTCACGGCAGTGACAAATCCAGAAACCAATGAAATAACAGGATATAATCCTTCAGGCGGCTTAGTGTATTTTGTCACTGCTCCCCGCAATTTTGTAAGTGTCATGGAAGATCCTCTTAGGGCTTTGGGTTATCTTGGAATTCTTGTTGCTTTCTGTGTTGTTTTTTCACTTACTTGGCTTGAAGTCGGCGGTTTAGGGCCTTCAACCGTGGGTAGGCAACTTGTAGATGCAGGTATGCAGATTCCCGGATATAGACGATCGGGAAAGGCTGTTGAATCAATTCTTAAACGTTACATTCCTGCAGTCACAGTTCTTGGGGGAATAACTGTAGGGTTGATTGCTGGGGTCTCAGATTTCTTCGGTGTTTTCGGTTCAGGAATGGGCATTCTACTTTCTATAGGTATAATTTATCAGTACTATGAGATACTAGTGCGGGAAAGAGCCGCCGAAATGTACCCAGCTTTCAGAAAAATATTCGGAGGCTAACCAATGAATAAGACAATAATCGTCACCGGAATTCCAGGAACTGGAAAAACTACTGTTTGCAATGCTTTTGCGAAGCTTGCAAAGAATGCTGGTTTGGAAGTTAACGTGATAAACTATGGAACAGTAATGGTGGAAGTTCTTCAGAAACACGAAAAGGCAATGGAAAGGGATGCTATGCGAACAACAGATGTTAATTTTCAGCATGAACTGCAAAAGGAAGCAGCTAAAGCAGTTTTGGAAAAGGTAAGGCGACTGAGCGGGATAACAATAATTGACACGCATATGTCGATAAAAACGCTTGGAGGATACCTTCCCGGTCTGCCATCTCATGTTCTGCAACTCCTGAAACCAGAAATGTTTGTGCTTGTTGAGGCTCAACTAAGCGAAATCTGTTCAAGAAGAATGAAAGATACCACTAGGAAAAGGGATGAAGCAGTGGAAGAAGCCATTAAAGAAGAATTGCTATTTTCAAGACTTATGGCTGGAGCGTGCGCTGTTTCAACAGGTTCACCGGTGAAAATAGTTATTAATGCTGAAGGAAAACAGGAAGAAGCAGCAAAACAGGTACTGAATTCCTTGGGGGTTAAGTGAAATGCTTCCACAGATCTTGCTGGACATCCCTTTCTCCACGATTTTCATACTTCTCCTAGCTGTAGCAATTACATTGTTGACTTCTTTGGCGAACCGGCTTTTGACAGACCCAGAGAAATCAAAGGCTTGGAGGAAGGAGATTACAGAGTGGAACTCGGAACTACGTAACGCAAAGCGTAGCGGAGACAAGAAACGTGTAGAAAAGCTCATGAAGAAGCAGCAACATATTCTGCAGCTTCAGTCTAAAATGATGTGGCAATCAACAAAAATAATGCTGATGTTTTTTGTTCCCCTAATCATCATATGGCAAATCTTGGGCGGAGACTATGGATCTGCTCCCATTGCATATTTTCCTGGGATCGGGCCCAATCTTCCAATACCTTTGTTCAGTAACTCTCTTGTATGGTGGTATATGATGTGCTCTTTTCTTTTTAATACAGTGTTTTCACACTTGTTCGGCTTGGTAAGTGTGGAGTGATTAGAAATGCCCCGACCTAGTCAACGTATGAGAAGCAAAAAACGTATTCACAAAACTTCACCTGGCGGCGGGAAAAAAATCCACTATAAACAGAAAGTCACCTCTTTGCCGCACTGCTACCTTTGCGGTAAACCCTTGAGTGGAATCCCGCACCTATCCACGGTGGAAGTTCGCAAACTCAATCGAAGCAAAAGAAGAATTCAACGATTATACGGTGGACAGATATGTCCTGACTGCCTAAAAAAAGCTTTGAAGCAAGCTGCAAGAACCCTTTAAGTTGTTGAGGCAACGTAAGCAATGGTTGAAAAACCTATAGTTATTTCCATTTGTGGAATGGCTGGAAGCGGAAAAAGTACAGTATCAAAAAGACTGGCAGAAAAATACGGGCTTAGATATATTTCTGGCGGAGATACTTTGAAGACCTTTGCTGTTGAAGAGGGCTATGAGGTTGTAGGGAGAGGTTGGTGGGAAACCGACAAAGGAAGAAAGTTCATCAAACAAAGAATGGAAAATCCTCAATTTGATAAGAAGATCGACAAACAACTGATTAAATGGGCGAATAAGGGAAATATAATATTGGATAGCTGGACCATGCCGTGGCTTGTCAAAAAAGGCTTTAAGATATGGTTGGATGCTTCCATAGAGAAGAGAGCCAAGCGAATAGCCAAAAGAGATAGTATAAGTGTCAGAGAAGCCTTGCAAGCGTTGAAAAGCAAAGAAGAAAAGACAAAAAGAATCTATAAGAGGCTTTACGGTTTCGAATTCGGAGAAGATTTCACACCTTTCCACTTAATATTGGACACAAATGATTTGAACGCTGAAGAAGTTTTCCAAATTCTCTGCACGGTAATAGAGAACGTGATTTTTCGCCATTCCACACACTGTTAAATCCTCAGCGAATAGGATCAGTGTAAATCTAAAGACTTTATATTTATCCTCTATATTAGTACTCTATAGTAGAATTCTAGAGGCAGAGGGAGATGGAGTTGGCTTTGCCCGAGAACAATGTGATTAAAAATTGGTATCTTGGTGCGGGAATTTTTGCTGGTACAATCATTACATACACCATCCTTTCCTTCTCCTACATCAGCAACGAATCAGCTATCATGCTCATGATTTTCAATTTTCTCTTCATTTCTTTAGTTTTCCCATTAAGAGGAAAACTTGTAAAAAAGATAATGCTATTACTTCTTGGCAACATAATCGGATTTTTGTGGAACAATATCTTCTCATTATTTGCTTACACCGCCGTCCACTATCTTGGAGAATCTTTCAACATAGGCTACTTAATCCTGAATCCTTTGCTGAATCTTTTCTGGATTGTTTCGTTCTGGTCCATAAGTTTGTCATTCTTGGCTAATTCTAGAAACAGACAAGGCAGTGTTGAAAATTGACGGCTGAAATCTTAGAAATCTTATTCATAATTTTGACAGCCTTAATCATGGCTTATCTCATCCGGCACTTCACCTTTACTTTGACCGTTCTCAACCATGCTTATAAACGCAAAAAAATCGCACCCACGAAAAACACGGTTTTTCAGCCTACCATATCGATTCTCATTCCAGCACGTAACGAAGAACGAGTGATTGGAAGAATCCTTCAAAGGATGACCGAGCTGACTTATCCACGAAACAAAATGCAAGTAATAGTTATAGACGACGGTTCGACTGACAGCACGGGGAAGATAACAGAAGAGTATGCTGAGGCATACACCTGTATTAAAGTCATACACCGAAAACAATGGGAAGGTGGACAAGGAAAGGCATCTGCGTTGAACACTGGAATGAAGCTTGCAAAAGGCGAAATTATCTTTTGTTTTGACGCAGATTACTACCCTCAACGAGACATTATCGAAAGACTTGCAAAGGAATTTGCCGACCCAAAAGTTGGGGCAGTTCAAGGCAGAGTCACAGTTTTAAATGAGCCCCTAAACCTTGTAACAAGACTTGTTGCGCTAGAGAGAACAGGTGGATATCGTGTTGACCAGCAGGCGCGAGATCGTTTAGGATTGGTTACACAGTTTGGAGGGACAGTAGGGGGACTTAGACGAGACCTGTTAGAATCTTTAGGCGGATGGGATGAATCCATTTTAGCGGAGGATACAGACTTAACTTTTCGTGTTTATCTGGCTGGTTATAAGATTCGGTACGTCAATGATGCAGAATGTTATGAGGAAGCTGTTGAAAGTTGGCGGGACTACTGGAAGCAAAGGCACAGATGGGCTGAAGGCCATATGAAATGCGCCTTCAAGCATTCCTTTAAGTTTTTGAAAAGTAGTAGTTTAGGACTTAAAGAGAAAATTGACGGTTTGCTTTTGTTAAATGTGTATTTTATGCCAATTCTTGTCCTGTTTTCATGGATTATAGGTGTTCCACTTTTCTTCTTAAGATCTTCTCAATGGTTTCGCATTCTTTGGGCTTCTATACCATTTTCTCTCTACAGTTTTGTGGGAAATTTCGCTCCTTTCTTCGAGGTGGGAATTGGTACATATCTAGATGGCAGAAACAGAGCCCAATGGTTAATCCCCTTACTAATCTTCACATTCCTATACAACATACTAATATGTACAAAAGCCTTTGTAGACCTTCTTGTATCAAAAATCACCGGAAAAAATAATAATCACTGGGAGAGAACCGTCCATTCGGGGAATGGAAACAGTTATATTTGGAATTAAAGCAAAATCTAAAAAAGATAAGAATGATTCCGAATCCGACTCCAACGATGTTTGTTATTTTGATATTTGGATTTTCAACCTTAATTTTCCTCATGTTATTGCCTGCGCTTTTTGAGCTTAGAAGACCAAAGGATGCGGGACCTAGGAAGATAATGGACGGCATTCTCGCTGTTCAGCAATTTCAACTAGGACGGATAATTTCATTAGTGAACGTGGAAGAAGAAAAACTTGGATTAGATCAAGTGCTTGTCAAGAAGCTAGCAGACATCATTGCCTTTTTACCAAACTTAGAGGCGTAACGCCGTTTTTCTTCAGAAAGAGTTTCGCGTTTTTCCACTGTTCCTGAGCTACCTGAAAGTTGCCAAGCACGCCTCCATAAAGAGAATAGAAAATATAACACAAGTAAGTGCATCGGGTACACTTACTGTATGTTTTGCGCAAAACGTCAAACTTCGGGCTGTTCCACACTTCAGGAAAATCAAAGATAGACGCAACTGGATCATGGAGGTGGCATCCAGCAACTCTACCTAAATGGTCTATAACGAAAAAGTTTTGAAATGCACGACATGTCCAAGTTCTTTTACCTGTTGAATAAAGATTTTTGACGGCTTTCAACAATTTAGTTGTCATCAGAACATTACTGTTTTTCTTCTTCATATCAATAAGAGAGTTACAGAGGTTAACCATTGCTTCTTTGTCAACTATCGTGAATTCATCGTCTTTCTTCCCTATTTTAAAAAGTTGACCTTGTTGGTTAGAAAAGTCGTAGGAATACAGGGTGTACCAAATTGGGATGCCTTTGTTTATGAAGTATTTAGTGAAATCTAAAATCTCGTATAGGTTAAATTGTGAAATTGTGGGCGACACACTAACGGAAACGCCTTCTTCGTGAAGCTTTTCAACAGTTTCCATTGCCTTGCGCCATGCACCTTTAACACCTCTCACATAATCGTTTTTCTGTGGGTCTAGACTGTCAATGGAGATTGCAACAAGATCTGCATTACGCAAATCATCGATTTTTTTGATAGCTATACTACCGTTATCGTAAACTGTTGTTATAAAGAAGCGTGAAGAGTACTCGATAATTTCACCTATATCATTTCTTAGAAGAGGGTTACCTCCGGACAAGACAACTTCTATTACTCCAAGTTCTCTGAGGATGTCCAACCCTCTCTTCACCTCTTCCGTTGATAATTCTTCAATATCTTGCTCCCGCCAAACATTGCATCCCTTACAACGGTAGTTACATTTTCGTGTAAGCATCCACTGAACATGATAAGGCCTGTTAGGTGTTAAAGAACGAACAACAATACTGGCAGCTTTTTCAATAGTCATGACCAAACGGTATTTCACTCCATCACCCATTTCAACCTCAATTTATTTAAAGTTTTAACAATTAAATAACAACTGGAACATACAAAAGTTCGGCTTAACAGCAAAGGTAATTAGGGGTAGAACGCTTGCGGTTTATAGGACCGATAGATGCAGTGGTACTCACGAAAAATAGCGAAAAAACTTTGGAAAATTGTCTTCGCTCAATCTACAAAAACATACCCTTGAGAAAGCTAATAGTTGTTGATGGGTACTCAACCGATAAGACTTCGGAGATTCTACAAACGTTCAACAGAAAATACAAAAACATAAAGGTGATTCGCGACAGTGGAACGAGAGCAACTGCAAGACAAAAAGGCATCGAAAACGTCGAAACTGATTGGTTCATGTTTGTTGACAGCGATGTTGAACTTTGCGAAGATTGGTTCGAAAAAGCCAAAAAATACATAGACGAAACTGTAGGTGCAGTCTGGGGAATAGAAGTTTGGTCAGTTATCCAAAATCCAGCCACACTTAAGATTTTCTTATGGATAACACGGAAGATATTTGAAATACGAGGCGGAACACACGACACACTGGTCCGCTACGATGCAATAAAAGACATAAAAATCCCAGAAAACCTTCACGTCTTTGAAGACTCATACATCAAGGAATGGATAGAACAGAAAGGGTATAAGATTGTCGCATGCTATGTCCCCTACTGCGTACATTACAGACCAGAAAACACTTGGACTGTGAAGGGAAGCATAAAAATAATCGCTGAGGCTTTGAGGCTCGGCTCTTTAAGGAAAATTATGGAACTGATTCTAGCCTACGGATTTTACACAGTCTACGTTTCGTACAGAAGCCTCGCCAAGAAGATTGAAATGTGAAAGTGGTTAAAGGCGTTTTTTCAACGCGAGCCATAGATGGTCGCATACCGGTCTCATAAACTTGGTTCTAGAATCGTTCCTCCGAATTAAAACTCGTTCTTGAGGCTCTTTGAGGATCTCGCCGACCAGGGAGGCTTCTATCCCATTCTCTTTTAACATACCAATTATTTCTTCGGCGTAATCCTCTTTCGCTGCAATCAGAAGTGTTCCAGAGCTTATTAGTCGAAGTGGGTTTATCTGGAAGATTCGGCAAACTTCTAAGGTTTCCTTCGCTATCGGAATCCTATCTTCAAAGATTTTCACGCCTACGTTGGATGCATCCGCCAGTTCATGAATTCCTCCAGCTATCCCCCCTTCGGTGGGATCGTGCATAGCTGTTACACCACCTGTTTGGAAAGCCAACGTCGCTTCTTCGACCACACTTACAAGATGGAAAAAGTCTTTCGCGTTATCCAGTAAAGTATCGTCGAGTTTTCCCCTAAGTTGCGCCTCTCTGTCATTGGCGAGAATCGCCGTTCCTTCGATTCCGATCGTCTTTGTGATAATGAGCTTGTTTCCAGGTTTAGCTCCGCCAGCTGTCACGTAGTTTCCTTTTTCGGTTATGCCCATAGTGCAGCCTACAACTATTGGATCAGTCAGTCCGGGAGTTACTTCGCAATGTCCACCGACGATTGCCATTCCCAAATCTTTTGCAGCTTTATTCATCTGAACACATATAGTCTCAACAGTTTTTCTATCTGCGTTTTCAGGGAGTAAAATGCATGAGCAAAAGAATATGGGTTTCACGCCGAACGTGGCAACATCATTGGCGTTAACGTTTACGGCAAGCCAACCTATCCGCTCTATCGCTCCAGTGATGGGGTCCATAGAAACTATCAAGGATTTGTCTCCAATACCTATAACTGCGCCGTCAAACCCATGGGCAGGACCCAAAACAACTTCTTGACGCTTCATACCGAGATTTTTAAAAACAACTTCTCTAAGAATCTCAACTGGAATTTTTCCGAATGGCAACTTCATTCCAAAACCTCCTTCAATGCCTAAAAAATGGAGGTGCTTTAAGGGCTTTATGGACAATTTTTGCGGCGAAAGTTACTGAAACCACGGCAATGTTCTCTCTACTATTTTAGCTAATACAAATCCTATGGCTATTGAAATTCCAGCCTGAGCGAAAAGGTCTTGGATGAAGGACAATACAGCCACAGGGTATCCCTTGATGAATATGTTAACGAAGAAATAGCTTGCGGCCATAAGAAAGCCGCCTATTGCACATGCGGTCAGCTGTAGTACGGAGCTCTTTTTCTTTGTCAGTCCAGGTATCACTCCCTCCAATCCATGTGCAATTATCGAAACATACCAGCGTGGATATGCAAGGTAGAAGTCCGCCACAACAGCACCGACAACTCCAACAAGTCCTCCTACTTTTTCCCCAAAGAGTAACGCAGCGAGGAACACAGCAAAGTCTCCAAAGTGTAGGAAGCCTCCAGTCGGCGAGGGAACGGGATATACTTGATATGTAAAAACTATCATTACAGCGTACAAAGCGGAAAACAAGGCCACAACGGCGACTTCGACGCTCGTTAGCAATGGGCCTTTCAGCGCCACGGGCGGTGTGCTGAGAGCTATTACTGTACTGATTAACATGAAAATCATGCCAAGCGTCATTCCAAAGGCAAAGCCGCTTAATTGACCTAATCCGAACATTGTTGGAGTTACGAGACCTAGCAGAGCTGAAATTGCTCCTATTGTGTTCGCAAGAGCACTTACCTTTGCATAGCCCTTACGCATAATATAAGCTCCTACAAGGGCAAGAATGGCGCTGAATAAACCAAAGAAAATTAAAAGGCTACCGAACATTTTTTCGGAATCCGTTAGGTCTATCTTCTCAAATATTGACCATCCAAAACTTGATAAAAAGTATAAGACTTGAGAGATGGAAGCCGCTCCTGCCAAGATGCCTCCTGTAGCAGAAGACATCCATGCTACTAATTGTTTATTCATCAGCCAACACCGTTTATCAAGAAATCTAGTATGGTTGCAACTATACTATATTACTTTTTCGAATCAAAGCAAAAGTTTCAGATCATCAATTGCACGTAAAGCTTTTCTACCGCGTTCTGTTATTTTGAAGAATTTTTTCCTATTTTTCATGTGGCCTACTGTTAGTCCTTTTTCTGAGAGTTCGTTTAGGTGTTGGTATATAGCTGCTTTCGTCATGGTTTTTCCGAGTTTTTTCCACAAATCGTAACCGTATGTGTCTGTTCTGCTTAGGATTCGCAGTATCTTCTCTTTTGTACTTATCTCTAAGCCTAGAACGGCTGTTTTCCTTTTTTTGGTTAATGCTTGCAGCACGTCTGTGGCTTTAAGTCCACTTCCAGTGATTAAACATACGACGCTGTCCTTCTTGTTAATTTTCCCATCTTTAACCAGCTTTCTTAAAGCGGCAATTGTGGCTGAGCTTGCTGGTTCCGCGAACATTCCTTCAAGTTTGGCTATTTGAAGTTCTGCCTTGAAAATTTGGGAGTCGGAAACTGTTAAGGTCAAACCTTCTGATTCTTTTATCGCCCCCATTGCTAGTTCGCCTTGAAGTGGATTAGCTACCAATACAGCGAGTGCACGGGTAGATGGCTTCAAAATTTTGGTTAGTCCAGAACGGTCTTCTAGTAATGTTTTGGCTATGGGTGCGCATCCTTCCGGTTGAACGCCGATCATTTTTGGTGAGGATTTTGTCATGCCAATTTGTTTAAGTTCCTTGAAGCCTTTCCATATGGAGTATATGGTTCCGCCGCTTCCCATGGAAACGATGAACCAGTCTGGAACACCAAACTGCTCATACACCTCGTAGGAAATGGTTTTCTGCGCTTCGATTACAAGGGGGTTCAGCTCCGGAGTTGCTTGATACCAGCCAGTTTCTTCTGCTAAGGTTTCAGCTCTGCGTATAGAATCATCAACGGTTTCTCCGAACTCTTCGATGACACCGTCATAGACGAGCATTTGAGCAAGTTTTCCAATATCAACAAGTTTTGGCACAATCACGTGGCAGATTAACTCAGCCTTTGCAGAATATGCAGCCAAGGAGGCACCTAGATTTCCGTTGGTTGCGCATATCAGTGTATCATATTTCAGGTCTATCGCGTTTGAAGTGAGAAGTGCTGCGGCACGGTCTCTGAATGAGTTTGTTGGGTTTCTGGTTTCATCCTTTAAATATAGTCTTTTTAAGCCAACATTTTTTGCAAGTCTCTCTGCCTTATACAGTGGTGTTCCACCTTCACCTAAACTTATGACGTTCTGCACTGTCGGAAGTAGAGCCCTATATCTCCAAAAACGGAGTTTGCCAGAGAACTTGATTTTGTGATTTTTGGGTAAGCTGATCTCGTATTCTAATGCTCCTCCACACCGTTCACAGTTGCTTTTCGGTGGATAAGGTGGAAATTTTAAGCCGCATTTAACACATTTAAGGACCATATTTTTACTCCATCTAATGAGAGTCTTCAGTTCCTTATTCTATTTTTGATTGAACAATTCTCGCTAGATAATTTTAATGTTTACGATGGTCTAAAGGTTATCGTTTGACTGGATGAATAGGAAAATCTAAATGCTGGTTTGATTTTGATAATAGGCAAGTTGTGAGTTGACCGTTATGAGTGACGAGAGTGTGAAGGAAGACCCTGTTAAATTGCATAAGGATGGGAACATGCTTTATGAATTAGGAAAATACAAGGAAGCAAAAGAAAATTTTTTGCGAGCCTCTGAGCTGTACCAGAAAGCGAATAACTTCTTTGATGCCACGTCTATGCTTTACAAGGCTGGGGAGTGCGTCTACATGCTGAAGGACTATGAGACAGCTCTTGAATATTTCATGAAATCTGCCGATTTATCCTTCAATAAGGGGTTTGACAGATTTGGAGTAAGCGCACTGGAATATGCAAGGGATTGCTACAAAGCCGTGGAAAATAAAGAGAAGCTTGAGGAAGTGGAGAAGAAGATAAAAGAAGTGAAAGCAAAACTAGAGGAGTCATTTTAGTAGAAAATTTACTACTCAACCTTTCCTGATCACGTGAACCGCTGGTTTTATTTGTTTCTAAATGCAGGTTGTGCTAGCATGAATGCTATTTGAAATCTTTAAGAGAACGGTTATGATCTGCTAGAAAGGTGCAAATACTCCTATGAACACAAGCCAAGCCAAGATCGTCTTTGCCACGAAACTGAGAATAATGTATACTCTTTCACCGTAGAGGTAATCTCTCCAGCGTCCAACTCCCTTGTATTGAAGAACCATGTTGACGGCAAAGATGTTGAACAGTATGAAGTATATGAACAGTATGAAGTATACAAACGTTGGAGGATTGGTGCCTGTTGAGCTTATGGCTGCAATAAAGTAAGCGAAAAGTACGATCCAAGGTGTTCCTCCTGAAATACAACCTGAAATGTATGGTGACCAATTGGTTTTTTCAGTCTTTTGGTTTACTACTTCCATCAAATATCCAAACATTATCATCATAGCATTTAGAACAAAGAACATGGCTAGAGACCAGAAATCCCAGACGCCAACGAATAATGCGATTAAGACTATCATTATCGAGCTTGAGAATGCATATTCATACCAGCGGTAAGGATTCATCCCTTTCCTCAAATTCTCGTTGTAACTTTCATTCTTTAGGTATACAATCGTGAAATGGGCTATTGCAGAAATCAGAGGGAAAGAGGCGACAATCACTCCTAGGTAGCCGACAGTAAACAGTATTTGGGGATCTGGCATGACCTCAATTTGTAATGGTGGTCCTGTGATTATGTTCAGTTTCAGATAAAACGTGTATATGTTTCGTTCCCATTCCAAGAGAGTCCCTAAAGACAACATTATTATTCCCTGTATTAAATGTAAAATACCAGCGGCAGCATTGAAACGCTTCAAATATGAAAAAGAAATAGGTGAACTAGCAATTATTTTCTGTCTTTCTTTATAGTTCATAAACCTTCCCCTTGACTTGTGGGAGATTCAAGCGTTATATAAACTTATGTTGCTGTTGCCTAACAGTCACATACAATTAAGAATCGTTAATGCGTAGTAGGAAAAAAAGATAGGAGAAAGATATGGAATGAAAAATACTTCAATCTACGCAATAGTATTGATGGCCATTGCAGTAGTTGCGAGCGTAGCTGGCTATTATCTATGGCAAAGGTCTGCGTGTGCATATGTAACGAGTGCAGTCTTTGCGCATAATGAGGCGGCGGGTAGCAGTCCTTTTCACATAGTGCAGGATAGGATCTATTATCGTTTCTCTTTGAAATGTGAGCTGCGAACGCTTACTGCAAAGTTAGAGTTTTCTGAGTTCCATTCTTCCTAGTCTATTGTCCAATCCTGTGAACAGGGCTGTGCCGTGAGCTTTGGTCAGTTGGGTGTATAGGTTTACTGGGTTGTTGCTTCTGTTTAGCATGTTGACGTTGTAGGCGCAGATGGCAATCATTGGAATGTCCATAACTTTGTGTAATGCTTTCTCATATTCTATTAGTTCTGGGACTAGTTCGTGTTTGAAGAACCATGCGGTTTCTCCTGTGACTCTTAAGCCTTTAAAGCCCTTTTTCAACGCTTTGTTGTAGAGTTTGCTCCATGAATTCATCGTGGTGTCTATTTTGAATTCGCCATCTGCAATGTAGATGTCATCGTATCTAAAAATTTGTAGAGCGCCTGTTTTTTCGTATTTTTCCACATCTATGCCAAACTCTTTCATAGCTTCTCTTATCTGGCTGGTGTTCTCCTCGGAAGCCACATAAACTCCAGCTTCACCCTTTTCTAGTCCAACTTTGAGGTAGTTGAAAAGAACGTTGTATTTAGCTTCTGGATTATCATAAACGAATATCAAGTGATTTGTAGGTCTCAAGTGTTCCATAAAACCAACAATCTTTTCAGGAACGGCAGTCGTTTCAATAGTCTCCCAGCTGATTGAATTATGCCAAAGGTTTTCAAAATCCCCCTGAAATACTCCCACGAGGCTGTCACTGTTTGTCCATAGACATGGATTGTCTGCCATGTTCCCCTCTGTGGTGGTTGAAATCAAAGCTTCTTTGAAGTCAACGATCATGTAATGACTTGAGGGTGCATCCACATATCTTAGGTAGACGGACCTGCTTGGTGAAATATGCTCTTCTATAATTCTTGGAAGGGAGTCTTCATACTCTGGCACTTCCGATATTATCCGAATTCTTACCCCTCTCTTCACAATTCTTTTCATTTCCTCAGCAAAAGTGTGTACGAATTGCATTGCTTGGCCTCGAGAGAATGCGATGTCAAATTCTCTCTCAGCCTTTTTCACCATAGTCAGTATCTTACCTAAAATTCCCTCCCGCTTTGAGAACAGACTGAAATGGGCTTTTTCTTCCAATTCTAATCTCGGTGCATGCGCAAAATGCTTCAAAAACGTTTCTGTTTTAACCTTCAATGAGGAAACCCTCTCGCGGACCCTGTCTTCTTCATGTTTAACCAGAAGAGAAAGCGCCTCTTGCACTGGCGTAGCTCTTACTTTGATCGGCCTCCCCAACATTTTTTCAGTTAATCCCATTTTTCCGAGCTTCGGCAATATTCTGTAGACATCTTCTCGACGTACCTTTGATACTTTAGAAATTTCGCCGACCGATGCTAACCTCAATCTTGCTACAGCTTGGTAAACCTTTGCTTGATTACGTGTGAGCCCGAAGTCCATTAGTATATCAATATTCTTTTCCATTGACGACAAGCCATAAACCTCCTGAAAGGGGTTGAACTGTTGCTGTTATGCCACAGTCATATACAGTTATTACCCTAAGCTTTCATTTATGGTTTTCTGGTGTGCACTCATTACGCATGTGAACAGCAATGTTGGAAGGTGTGAACGAGCAAACCAAGGGGAAGAAAGCCGCGATAGTGGTTCTGATCAGCTTGGTGCATGAGGCAGGAAACAAAAGTGATGAGGAGATTAAAGCTGAGATTCGCAGGGCGCTTAAGGATGGGCTTTCAATGGTACCGTGGTTGCGCTTGGAGAATATTGTCGTTGTTGAAGAATGAAGATCAAGCGTGAAGCGTATCAACCGTTACTGTAGTATGAAAATCATATCAATGAATCATAAAGTATTTGTTTATTGGCGTGCGCTACGCTTCTTAATTCATTTTTATTGTAAGATCTTTCACTTCTCTCCAGAGAACGTGTTGTCGCATTTATTGCACAGATACTTGTAACTTCCCTGCAATTCCTTTGTTTAGCATTTCCAAAGATTCTTTAGAGACATTATTTAGACCCTCATAATTGGTTCAAGCAATAACCAGTCTAAATCGGGCAAAAAGATTTCAGATCATAGGTTATTCGCCGTCTGCTAACAAGAAAAAAGATGGGGAGATATTGTGTTTGTTGAGGTTATATTAAGCTGGTTTCAATTTCGCACCGCAAACAGAACATTTACCTTCGGATGTTATTTTCGGTTGCTCACGTACCTCTTTTCCGCAAATTCCACATTTCAACCCTTTCACCTCCTAGATTAAATATTTGATTACATAGCACATACTGAGCATTTCCACATTGACTTAAATGTATGTGACTGTGCCGTAACAGTAACAAAAAAGTTGTTCTACACTTTGAACGTTGAACGTCAAGTGCGTGATTTTTCGGTTCTTCAGACACTATAAGGATGAATTGGCGTGCTTGTTAATCTTCTTTCCTTTATTAGGCTGACTCTTTCTTTTTGAAGTGAAGTGCTGCCGAATTGATGCAAAAACGGCGACCCGTTGGTTTAGGACCATCATCAAAAACGTGTCCAAGGTGGCCACCACAGCGACTACATAAAACTTCAGTCCTCAGAATTCCTAAACTATTATCTGGTTCCATCTTTACGCTATCGTTTGATATTGGAGCCCAAAAACTCGGCCAACCAGTTCCTGAATCGAATTTTGTATCTGAAGAAAACAATTCGTTTCCGCAACCAGCGCATACGTATGTTCCTTCTTTCTTGCAGTTAACATATTTTCCAGTAAATGGTCGTTCGGTTCCTTTTTCCCTTAGTACATGGAACTCTTCAGACGTCAGAATCCTTCTCCATTCACCGTTTGACTTTTTTATTTTCGGATTCATATTGTTCAAGACCTTCTTTTCTATTTATAAGTGTATGATTTTACATGTGACGAGGGTCGATTCCTCATATCTCAAAACTTTTGGGTATTGTTACCTTTTAGGCTTACGCCGACAATTTCATGCAGTTTGGCAATCTTCGGAGCAATAACTAACTTACAGTAGGACTGTTCAGGATGTCGTTTGAAGTATTCTTTGTGGTAATCCTCCGCTTTATAGAAGGCTTTGAACGGTTCGACTCGTGTCACAATCGGCGAATCAAATACTTTTACATTGTTAAGTTCCTCGATAAGTTGCTCAGTCGTTGTTTTCTGTTCTCTACTGTGGTAGAATACTATTGATCTGTATTGAGTGCCAACGTCAGCACCTTGACGATTTGGCGTGGTTGGATCATGCATCTTGAAGAATACGTCAAGAATTTGTCGAAAAGATATAGTATTAGGGTCAAAGGTTATTTGCACAACCTCAGTATGTCCGGTTCTTCCTGTGGAGACCTGCTCATAGGTTGGGGTTGCCAATTTGCCTCCGGAGTAACCTGGCTCAACGTTTTTTACACCTTTTATTTTGTTAAATACAGCCTCTGTGCACCAAAAGCAGCCGCCTCCAAGCGTTGCTATTTCTAACTGTCTGAAATCTCCTTTCGGTTGTTCCTTAGACATGAGTCTTGACAATCCTCTTCATATGCCAGAATACTGTTCAGTTCATGACTGATTTGGGCAGGGTCTCGTTGGTAAATAGCTTATCGTCTGCGATTTCTAGGTGCGTTTTAAGTCTAGAAGACAGATTTGTGCATGCCCCTTTGCTTTTACTTTTCGGTATATCTTTGTTATAACTCCTTTTTCATCAATCAGGAAGGTTGTTCTTTCGGTACCCATGAATGTTCTGCCATAGAGACTTTTCTTTTTCCACACGCCGTAAAGATCCAGTACTTTTCCTTCGGGGTCGCTTAGTAATGTGAAAGGTAAATCATGTTTTTGCTTGAATTTTTGATGAGATTTGACACTGTCCTTGCTGACACCAAGAATAACGATGTCCTCTTTCTCGAACTCTTTCATCAAATCTCTAAACTCCGTAGCCTCGCGCGTACATCCGGGAGTCCCGTCTTTCGGGTAGAAATAGAGCACTATCCTCTTCCCTCGATAATCACTTAATGACACTTCTATTTCGTCATCCGCCTGCAAAGTGAAATCGGGAGCCTCTTCTCCCTCATTGACCAAACCAAATCACACCTCACAAGAAAAGTTCAGAACATAACATAAAAATGTATGTGGCTGTAGCCTAACAGCAACATAAATTTGAATAGCGCACATAGAATATCTAGTCACTTCTGGAAGATTGGATCAAAAACTGGAAGCCGACTAAGGACCGCAGTTGTTATCCAAAATCATTCAGTTGTTTCTGTTCTTTATCATACGCAAGGTTGAAGATCTTTATTCCGACTCTCCTTACAGACCCCTCAGTTTCATCTCTCAAGAGCTGCTGTAGAAGTGCTCTTGCTGTGTTTTTATTATGTCCAGATTCTTTGTCGGGTTCTGGAAAGTTTTTGAGCGGCTGTGCATTTTCAAATCTTCCATAACGGCCACAACTGATACTGATTTGAAACTTAATCCTTGTTGCATTGACTTCGAATGAACATCTTCAGCTAACTTCTGGATCTGTTTCAACATCTCAGCTATATCTCGAGTATTCTCCTTCAAAGTTGTAATGCGACTGATGGACTCAGCCCTACCTCTTTGTTGAACCTGTGACTGATCTCTGCCTAANGCAGCAGTATGAAGGTACGCGCCGAAGGTCATTCCGAAGACACTTGTCAGTTTGTCCAAATTCTGTTTCGCTAGTTCTCCAATGGTTTTGATGCCTAATTTATGAAGCACCTTTTCCGTTTTTGCCCCAACGCCTACGAGTTTACGTACGGGCAAAGGTGAAAGAAATCGCTCAATTTCTTCCGTCCTTACTACAGTCAATCCGTTTGGTTTCTGCCTTCCCGCAGCAATTTTAGCGATAAGCTTATTCGGGCCTATGCCTATTGAGCATGTTATTTTTTCTTTATCAAAGATTTCCTTCTTGATTTTTTCGGCAAGCTCTCTAGCCCTTTCGAAACTTCCATCCACCTGCTCTGTGACTTCAAGAAACGCTTCATCAACGCCTATTTGCTCGAAACGATCCGTGCAGCTGCGAAGGATCTTCATGATTTTTTCTGAAACAGCTTCATAGAGGGTGTGATTGACTGGTAGAAACACAGATTCAACATCTCGCAATTTCTTTTTTGCTAAGGAAATTGGTATTCCGGATTTTACTCCGTATTTTCGAGCTATGTAGTTGGCGGTACTCACGACACCACTGTCTTCGCTTCTTCCCGAGTAAACGCAAACGACAACCGGCTTGTCTCGAATAGTTGGATTTTCTCTTTCTTCAACTTGTGCAAAGAAATAGTCGAAGTCGATATGCATTACAATTCGAAGCAACTTTGCATCATTATCCAGCTTATGAAGCGGCCACTGTATCCGTAGTGTGTGCCCTTGTGAGATATGTAAAAATGAAAGCAAAATGAATAGATCCATAAATATGGAAAATCGGAGCAATCAAGAGGGCTTCTACGTCCATGCGACTATTTCTTTGCTTGTTGAACAGTCGTTAGATGTGAGTGAAGTACACAAGTTTTCGTTCATCCGGCTTCGTCGCGCGTTCGTTTTGTTCTTGGCGTTTAGGCGTGATGAACACCGATTCTCCTTTCTTCAGGTGTCGTTTGATTGTTTCAAGATTCACTTCTTCTACCTCTTCGACTTTTACGCTCTGCTCTTCATCATTTATTAGAAAGAAGATTAGAAACTTTGGTTTGCTCCTCATTAGCTTTAACAACGTTCTCACTAATATCACGGTGTAAGGGTGAAAGATTTAAGTGTATGTGACTGTGGCATAACAGCAACATATGTTTAAATCAGTTCGCCTTACACTTGACACTCAAAGGGATAATAACTCTAGAAAACCGTTGCATAGGAAATAAGGCGAAAAATCTATGGATATTTTTGGAGCCAGAGAAGACGGTGAAGAATATTGGAAGGCAGATGCAACGATCCAATTGGGGCAGGTGCCTAGATGATTCAGAAAGAGAGGATCAAAGCTCTAAATGAAGAGAGCATTAAGAATGGAAGGTACATACTTCACTGGATGCAAGCTTCACAGAGAGTCGAATTCAACCATGCTCTTGAGTACGCCATTTCAAAAGCCAACGAATTGAGCAAACCTCTCGTTGTGTATTTCGGAATCGCAGAAAACTATCCCGAAGCGTATGAAAGACACTACTATTTCATGTTGGAAGGGCTCAAAGAGGTTCAATCGTCTCTCAGAAAGAAAGACATAAAGATGGTTGTGCGACCCGAACAACCAGAGATTGGCGTTCCAGAAATGTCAAAAAATGCTTGTTTGGTTGTCGTTGACAGAGGATACTTGAGAATTCAAAGAGCATGGCGCACCCATGTGGCAAAACAGATCAGCTGCCCACTTATTCAAGTCGAGACAGACGTAGTTGTTCCCGTTGAAGAAGCGTCACCGAAGGAAGAATACTCTGCGGCGACCTTTAGACCTAAAATAAGAAAGAAACTGGGTTACTACCTTCTTCCGTTACAAAATTGCTATCCGAGTATCAGTTCTCTAGGCATGAATTTCGACTCCTTTGATATTGGAGATACAGAGAAGGCGGTCTCTCGACTTGACATTGGTAGCAGCGTAAAAAAAGTTGATCACCTTCATGGAGGAACGAATGAAGCTAGAAAACATTTCAAGGATTTCTTGGAAAACAAGCTTGAAAA
>JGI2172J19969_10000227_pt1 | contig 23545 bp, 16 predicted proteins | sample DeeMarSWOR230_32_FD_19969 | JGI IMG/M metagenome (IMG submission 19969)
ATGAGATTACCGCGCTTCGCTCGTAATGACACCAGGATGAGATTGCCACGCATCGCTCGCAATGACAATTTAAGTGTATTCAATGATCCATGCACTTCAATCCCGTCACTTTGTGATAATTTCATTTAATCAAATAAAACCTGGTCTGATGGCCGTCGATGAACCGGCATCCCTCTTCCGTAAAGACGGCTGTTTCTTCAAAACCGATCCGGACATCCTGGTTGTCCCATTCCGGGATGCTGGTCGTGCAGCTGTACTCGATGGCATAAACGGTATCCGGATAGAGAGGGTACTTCCCGCGCAACTCTACGCCCTCCGGAGCCCGCTCCGGATGCCTGGCATCCATCGGAGGCCCGGCTGCGTGGCCGTGAAATCCCACCGGATGAGAATAGATAAGGGGCCGCAGGCCTTCGGCTTCCGCTTTTTTCATCGCAGACCAGACAATATCGTTGCCGGACCTTCCGGCCTTGAACTCGTTCCTGAAAATATCGCCTAGCCGGTTTGTCCGTCTCAAGGCCTCCTTCAGACCTTCAGGAGCATCTTCCTCTCCAATCTTGCAGACGTAAGCCTGCCACTGCATATCCGTGCAGAGTCCGAGATACTTGATCCCGACATCGCAGTGGAGAAGGTCGCCTCTCCGGATCACATCCCTGTTACCCTCATACCTGGCCGCTTCCTTTTTATGCCTCTGAATGGAAATCGAGGGCTGAAACCAGGTCTCAAGGCCTAAATCCGTGATCTTTTGCCTGATCCACCAGACAACATCATCGGTGGTCGTGATATCCGGAGTGATGACTTTATTGGAATAGAACTCGGCAATGATATCATGGGCAATGCCGCAGATATGCCTGTAGACACTGAGTTCCTGCGGGCTCCGGGTCTCCAGCCAGCCCACGCAGAGATTCTCCGCCGAGACCAGCCGAGAGGACAATTCCGGTCCGAGAGCTTTTTCCAGCTTCTCTTTGAGGCTTGCCGTTAACCCGTCTCCAAAGGCCCAGGTCGAGGAAACGTTTATCCCGATCTTCCTGGGGTTCAACTCCTTGATGACTTCGGCCAGGCTCTCAAACTGTTTTTTCTTTTTATCCAGCCAGGTGCTTTTGTACCATTCCCCCATACCGTAATAACTCCCGGATAACCTTTCGACGCCGTGTCTGCCGCCCCGGTCATAAAAAATCAGGATCGATGTCCGCCGCGCAGCCATGATCGGCTCAGGGACAAGAGTCATATAGACAGGGTCTTCGTTGTACTCCCGGTTGATGATGAGCCACATGTCGATCCCTTCCCTTCTCATCAATTTGGGGATGATGTTGTCCAGCCTCCATCTCAGCCACTCGTTCACCACCCGGGCCCTCTCTTTTTCGGGCAATATTTTTGCGGAATCATCGACCGCGGCTGCTCCGTAATCCTGGCTGAAGGAATCCGCAGCCAGCAACAGAATAAAAACCAGAGGAAAAATCTTTAAAAACCTGCTTAGATTTCTGGGGAACATGCCTTAATCCTCCTTCAAATAAAAGCTTACAAAAAGCAATGTATTAATTCTTAAAAGTGTTCAGCAAAAAATATGAGTCGAAAAAATCATATTTATACGGTCTATATTTCCCTTGAGACGATAAAGGAATAGGCCCGGGAATGGATGAAGCGACCAATGAAATAAAAGCATTTGGGAAACTCTATTTTCCCTTGAACTTTCCTTTTCTCTTTTCCAGGAAAGCGGCGACTCCTTCTTTCTTGTCCTCTGTGGTGCAGGTCAGGGCATGCAGGTAGGACTCGAGGGCGAATCCTGATGCCGCATCCCCTTCCTGGCTTCTGTTCACAGCTTCTTTGGCGTACCTGACTGCCAGGGGCGGTCTGGAGGCGATCTTTTGGGCCAGCTCCATGGCTGCCTTCATCAATTCCTCTGGAGGTACGACTCTATTGACCAGCCCGATCCTGTACGCTTCCTGAGCGTCGATAAAGTCTCCGCTGAGTATCATCTCCATGGCCCGGCCCAATCCCACCAGCCGGGGCAGCCTCTGGGTTCCGCCGTCTCCGGGGATGATGCCCAGCTTGACTTCAGGGGCCCCAAACTGGGCCTTCTCCGAACAGATCCTGATGTTACAGGCCAGGGCCAGTTCCAATCCCCCTCCGAGGGCATAACCATTGACCGCAGCGATGACCGGGACGGGAAGATTCTCGATGCGGGAGAAAATCTCCTGCCTTTCACGCGAGACGCGCCGCCCCATCCTGGCATCCCGGTCCACCAGCTCCTGGATATCCGCACCGGCCACAAACGCCTTATCCCCGGCTCCGGTGATGACCAGCACTCTCAGCTTATCGTCTTTTTCCAGCTCATCCAAAAGGCTGCTCAATTCAGAAGTTAGCTCATTTGAAATGGCGTTCATTTTGTCAGGACGGTTGACAGTCAGGATGCCGATATCGTCTTTCTTTTCATAGATGAGTGTTTTATACATGATTTCCTCCCTTTTGAACTAATAATCGACTTGTGAGATTGCCGCGCTGCGCTCGCAATGACACCACTGTGAGATTGCCACGCTGCGCTCGCAATGACACCATTGTGAGATTGACACGCTGTGCTCGCAATAACACTATCACGAGATTGCCATCCTTTATTCGTAATGACATTCTCTTTTTTCTATCAAATCGTATAGTTAATTTCTTAGACCTTTTTATAACTCATTTTTCAGACCTTAATTGACCAGCGCTTTCCTCTTTATCTAATAAATTTCTCGGACCTCTACAAATCCGCGCTCTCCTCTTGCCAAGCCTTCTCTTTCTTTTCTTTTTAAATTATTCCGATGCTTCCTTGATTTTTTTAGGTGAAGGCCTTGATGCCCAGCTCCAAGGCGCCAATGATGAGCTGCTGGATCTGGGATGTGCCCTCATACAGTGTGTTGATCCGGGCATCACGGTAAAATCTCTCCACGTCGTATTCGCCGGAGAAACCGTATCCTCCATGGATCTGGATGGCTTTGTAGGCCACGCGGTTGACCATCTCGCTGCAGAAGTACTTGGCGATGGATGTCTCCCTGGTGTTGCGGACTCCCTTGTTCTTCAGGTCACCGGCGCGGTAAACAAGCAGACGTCCCGCCTCGCATTCCACCACCATATCCGCGATCATCTGCTGGATGAGCTGAAAGCTGGCAATCGGCTTGCCGAACTGGATTCTCTGGGTGGCGTATTCCTTACAGATATCAATACAACCCTGGGCTGTTCCCACACAGCCTGCGGCCACTGTGTAGCGGCCGAAATCAAGAGTGCTCAGGGCAATCTTGAAACCTTTGTTCACCTCACCCATGACATTCACTTTGGGAACACGGCAGTTCTCCAGGAAGATCTCGCCCGTGTTGGAGGCGCGGAGGCCCAGTTTGTCATGAAGGTCTCTGGTGGAAAAACCCTCCATCCCCCTCTCTACCAGAAAGGCGGTGATGCCTCGAGCTTCAGCCTCCTTGTCTGTTTTGGCGTAGACAATGGCCAGATCCGCTATCCCGGCATTGGTGATCCATGTCTTCTGGCCGTTGAGAATATAATAATCGCCATCCTCGACAGCCGTGGACTTCATACTCGCCGGGTCGCTTCCCGCATCCGGTTCTGTCAGGCCATAACAGCCGATCCACTCTCCACTGGTCAGCTTGGGAAGATATTTTTTCTTCTGTTCCTCGCTGGCAAATTTAAAGATGGGGAGCTCGACAAGCGACACCTGGACAGAATACGTCCCCCGCAGGGAGGAATCCACCCGGCCTATCTCCTCGGCGACAATCGCATGGCTGATATAGTCAAACCCGGCACCGCCGTATTCTTCAGGGATGGGCGTGCCCGCGAACCCCAAATCAGCCATCTTTTTAAAAATATCACGGGGGAATTCTCCCTTTTTATCGTTCTCGCTGGCCACGGGTGCGATAACTTCTTTGGCGAATTTTCGGATGGTTTCCTGGATCATTTTTTGTTCTTCACTCAAATCAAAATCCATGGTTGGCTCCTTTTTATTTATGATTCATTAAATTCTTGATTTGGCTTTAAAGAATTGAGAAGAAGAGGTGACATGATCTCCGCCTAACAGTTTCACAATTATCTCAATGAAAAAGCTTGGATAAGATGCGAGTCAACAGAAATCTTGTTCTCTCCGCTTTCCTGTGCTTTCTTTTTCTGTTTTAGCGTTCTTCAATACTTATAAAAGCCTTCGCCTGATTTTTTCCCCAGTTTGCCTTCAGCGATCATCTTCCTGATGATCTCCGGGGGTTTATAGCGCTCATCCTTCAGCTTTCCGTACAGAGTTTCCATCTTCGCCAGGTGGATATCCAGGCCGATCATATCGATCAGGGCCAGCGGCCCCATCGGCAGTCCGGCTCCAAGCTTCATAGCCTCATCGATATCTTGGGCAGAGGCAATTCCATCAGCATAGACTGTGGCCGCTTCATTCAAAAGCCCTGCCAGAACGCGGCTGACGATTCCGGCTGGCGCTTCTTTGGCGGTGGCGATGGGAACCTTTCCCAGGTCTTCGGCGAACTTCTTTGTCGCCGCGATCGTCTCATCAGATGTCTGATCTCCGCGTATGATCTCAACCAGTTTCATGATCACAGCCGGGTTGAAGAAATGCATACCGATCACCTTATCCGGTCGCTGGGTGGCTGAGGCGATATCGCTCACCGAAAGAGCTGTGGTGTTCGTGGCCAGAATTGTCTCGGGCGGACATATAGAATCCAGCTTCTGGAACACTTCTTTTTTCGCCTCGATGTTCTCAATAATGGCCTCGACAACAAAATCGGAATCTCCTGCCAGATCCAGGTCTGCGGACCAGTTCAGGCGGGAAAGGACCGCATCCATCTCTTCCTGGGTGATCTTTCCGTTCTCAACCCGCCTGCCTAAGCCTGCCGTGACTTTCCCTTTGGCTTTTTCAACAATCTCGTCAGAGATGTCGACCACTGTCACCTCATATCCCTGCTGCGCACAGAGCTGACCAACACCCGCACCCATGATCCCTGCGCCTACAACAAAAGGCTTTTTCACTTCCATTGAAATCCCTCCATTTTAAAAAGAAAAATTGGAATGTATTAAATGTCTTTTTATTGTCATTGCGAATAATTGGGGACTGTCCCCAATTTATGCTGTTTTAATTCTAATCAGTCGAGCCGCTCCACCACGATGGCGACTCCCTGTCCTCCTCCGATGCACAGGCTGACCAGTCCCATGGTTTTATCATGGGTTTTCAGAGCATAGAGCAAAGTGGTCATTATCTTGGCGCCAGTGGCTCCCACAGGATGACCGAGAGCGATGGCTCCCCCATGGAGGTTGACTTTGGCCCGATCCCACTTGAGGTCCCTTTCCACGGCCAGAATCTGGGCCGCAAAAGCCTCGTTGAGCTCGATTATGTCGATGTCCTCAAGCTTGAGGCCTGCTTTTTCCAGAGCCTTATTCACTGCTGGCACTGGTCCTATACCCATGATCGCCGGGTCGACTCCCGCGTGGGCATAGGCAACGATCCGGGCCAAGGGCTTGACACCCAATTCCTTCGCTTTATCTTCCTTCATGACCAGGACTGCTGCCGCCGCATCACAGAGAGCACAGCTGTTTCCGGCGGTGACCGTCCCATCCTTCTTGAAAACAGGTGGAAGCTTGGCCAGCTTTTCAACCGTAATGCCCTCTCTCGGGATTTCTTCCGTATCAAACATCATGGTTTCTTTCTTTTTCAGGGATACCTCAACAGGCAGAATCTCCTCCTTGAATTTGCCTTCTTTGACGGCTTGAACCGCCTTATCCTGGCTTTCTTTGGCGAAGGAGTCCTGCTCTTCTCGGCTGATATTGTATTTTTCGACCAGCGTCTCTGCAGTCACTCCCATCAAATGTCCGGCCAGAGGGCACATGAATCCATCATGATGCATGAGATCGATCAACTTGCTGTCTCCCATGCGGATTCCCCATCTTGCTCCGGCCGCAATGTATGGGATCTGGGATGTGTTCTCTGCTCCACCGGCTAAAACGACTTCTGCGTCTCCGGCCTTGATCATCTGGGCGGCAAGGCTGATTGCCCGGAGAGATGAACCGCAGCGCTTGTTCACCGTAAAGGCTGGAACCTCATGCGGCAGCCCTCCTTTGACCGTGGATAGACGCCCGATATTGGGGCCGAGACCTGCCTGCCAGCCGGTCCCGAAGACCACCTCGTTAACCTGACTGGGCTCTATTCCGCCCCTTCTGACCGCTTCTTTCAGGATCAGCGCCCCTAGTTCTACGGCTGAAACATTCTTAAATGCACCGCCAAAGCTTCCTCCAGCAGTCCGGACAGCACTGCCTATGACAATCTTACTCATGGATGACCTCCCTTCTTTTCGCTTTCATTTTTAGCAAGATATTCACGGATTTGAGGATTCATCATTATAGTTATCACTTCTCAAGGCTGTCAATACAAAAACGGATTATTTTTCTTTTTTGGGTCGGCGGAACAGCTTGAATAGATCGGATAGCTTGCCTTTGATGTATCCTTCCCTGACAAAAAACGGGCCTTCCTCGGGTCTTATCCACTTTATGTATTTGCCTCTTTTCAGGCCCTGCGGATCCCGGGCCAGGCCGATCCGGAAATCTCCGTCTCGAGTCTGGATGATGGCTACGTTGACCTGTTCATCCTCTGGGGAAGTGTATTGGGTGGCGGCAATGATCCTGTCCTTGCGGGGGGTTTTTTTATAGATGAAATATTCATCGGGGATTGACCGGGGAAGGTTTTCCTCTTTGAGACCCTCCCTTTTTTGAGTTGGTTCTGCCCTCTCCACTATCCCGACGACGCAGGTGTTCCCGAACCCGCTCATGTTGAACCAGAGCCCGTAGTTCAAATTTTTAAACCCCTCTTTGAACATATCCTTATACTGGCTGTTCCCCCGGAGCTGCCAGACCAACTCCACAAGCTGAGCTCCTCCTGATGCACCCAGGGGATGCGTCCTGGCCAGAAATCCGCCGGACCGGTTGACATAGACCTTCCGGCCTTTGATGTTTTTCTCCTCAAGGACGAATTCGTGCCCTTCTCCTCTCTCCGCCAGGGCCAAATCCTCGGCGGCTATCCAGGGCACGGATTTGAAAGCATCGTGGAGTTCGAACAGGTCTACCTCATGAGGATTGAGGTCTGCCTCTGTGAAACACTTTCTGCCGGCAATGACCGCTGCCTCCATGGAAATCAGGGTCTTTCGTTCTGCGATCTGGATGTGATCAAAAGCGGATTTGACACTGGTCAGTTTGATATCCGTTGGATCCGGAGTGAGATAAACTGCGCCGGCACCATTGTAAGAGCCGCTGCAGTCGTATTTGGTGAGCGGACGGGCGATGACGCGGTTGATTTCGGGGTCGTCGTACTCCTTTCGGGTGACTGGCTTTTTGAAATAGGCGTACTCATTCAGGGCTCCGTACTCAAGGTATTTCACGCTCATCTCGTAGCAGATGTTCCGGAATTCCTTCTCCGAAACTTTATAGGCATCCATGTATTCGTAGGAAGCCAGGGCGGCTACTGCAGGCATCTCGCCCAGACCCCGTTCCCTTTCTTCCTCAGCGATCACGGTCGATATCTGAGAAGGAATGTCCTCGTTCTTGAGCTTTCCCTTCATCTTCTCGCCAAAGCAGACCAGGACTTTGAGTCCTGAAGAAGCCAACCTCTTTCCCAGTTCGACGGCTGCCGCTCCTGTTGCAGACCCTAGCTCGACGTGATAGACCTCCGTGTCCCGGGCAAGTTTCATCTCGATCCCGACAAGAGAGTCGAGCCCGGTCTGCCGGGCAAATCCGATGGGGTCCATACTGCCGATAACAAGGCAGTCGGGAACCAGGTCTAAGGTATAGGGGCGCGAGCTTTGAAGTGCTTTCTGGCAGGCATCGGCCAAGATGACGCCGATGGGCCTGAAGTCCTTTCCGAACGGAGTCAAAGACACTCCAGCCACATAAACATCAGACATGAAAATTATTGCTCCTCACTGTCCCCGGTTTCCTTCGGGAAATCTCGCGTTTGGATTATACCAACGCTGTAAAATAAACACTTGCCTCGCTTCTGTTTTTTATTATCTTAAATAGAATCAAGCCAAGTCAACCAATCGTTGATATATAAAGCGACGGTTCCATTCCATCCGGAGCCCATGGTGGTGGGTGGGGGGTCTGGGCGAGGATGGAACGGAAACAGCGCTTTATCAGATAGCAAAGGAAAAGCAGTTAATTTGAAGGGGAAAGCGAAGCTGTTTCCCCTCCGAGGTCACGTTGGGGCAAAAGCGGCGTGTTTTAGAACCATCCAACCTGAGCCTTATATTCTTTTATCATGGAAAGTCTCAGCCTTGGCTATCCGCGGTTGATATTCTTATGGTCAACAACGACGAAGGTGACTCTTTGGGTTTGACTTTATCCTGGAAATATTTTAGCTTTAGGTGTTTCCGTATAAGGAATCCCTTCAATGACGAAGAGGAAGATCATCTGGCTCATCATCATTTCCGCAGCCGCAGGCATCCTGTTTTCCTGCGGAAGCAGCCTTAAAGTTCCAAAGGGGGTCTTTTCTGATCCCTCTTTCTATTTCAACATTCAGCCGATCTTTACCCAGAATTGTGTGGCGAACGGCTGTCATAACAGTGCAGCCCAGGGAGGACTGGTCCTTCTCCAAGGACCAGCCTATGTCAACCTGGTCAATATCCCTTCCACCCAGGAACAGAACAGGATGCGCGTCCTTCCCGGAGATGCCGAAAACAGCTACCTGATCATCAAGATCGAGGGTAATCAGACGATCGGGATCCGGATGCCCCTGGCAAGGGAACCGCTGGACCAGGTTCTCATCCAGAACCTCATAAACTGGGTCAAGATGGGAGCCAAGAACAACTAGGCCTGGTATCCTTCCAGAAATCACAGAGAAATCCGGAAAGATCCTGATANTTTCCTTTTTTTCACAGCGAAAAAGCAGATTCCCGTTCGTACAAAATGGAATTCTTGAAATAATCTTTTAAAAGAGGAATCCGGCTTCCCGGCTTCTCAGGTACAAAACGATCATTCGTACCGCCATGAAGATTATCCCCCCAGCCAGCAGGAAGGCGTAAACGGAGAGAAGAATGGTATTCAGAAGAGGCATTTTTCTGTACGTTACCTGGGGAAAGAGAAGGTCGTATATGGTTTTCCCGAAAAATATAATCATCAGGGCGATTCCAAAGGCTGAGCGGTAGAGGTATTCCTTGGCGTTGTCCATTTGTACCGAATCGATGTTGATCAAAGGATAAAGCAACCAGGCGGTGCCGATCCATAAAACCAGGATCAAAGCGTACGTTGGGATCTTCTTTTTCCTGTCCTGCTTGGTATTATCTATCATCAATCAAGAGCTAGAGCACGACTTCCTCATGAGGATTGACCACTCCTTGATCCTGCTCATCATCGATAATCATTTTCCCCAGCTTTTCTCCGTATACTGTCAATTCCTTGGTCTTCGACGTATCATCCATCTCGATGGGTTCCTCGAGGTCGACTTGAAAGCGGCGGAAATCGAGGTCACTGAAAAAGCGTTTGACCAGCCTTACCTGCTGGTCGTTAGCATCCAGAAGGAAAGTATCGAACATTGGCCTGATCCATTTCAACTGGCAGTATTTATTCGCCTCGTATGGCTTCAGGCCCTGTTTGGCCCTCCCGGTCCCGATGCTGATCAAGGTCGTCTCCTCCATGTTCCAATTCTTTAGGCAGAATTTTATTTCATAGGCAGCGATGTAGCACGGATTGGAAAAGGATCCCACTCCGCCGTCGACATACCTCCCGTCAACGACAGGGAAATAGGTGGGAACCGTGCAGCTCGCCAGGACCGCGTTCCAGATCTTCCAGGGGTGGTACTCTTCTTTCCAGGGTTTGATAAAACGGGTACGGTTCTCCTTCAGGTCCCTGACTGTGATGATGATATCTTTTTGAGGACTCTGGTTATGGAATTCTTCAAAAGTCATTTCTCCCAAATTCTCACGGAGCGCTTCTTCCAGAGTACGGTTGGAGTACATGTAGCGGAAGAGATAGGAAAAAGGCTTGGTCGACCTCAGTCTTTTCTTGAACACTTTGCTCCCAAGGTCATGGTACAGCTTATAAATACGGGAAGCCCCCAGCCCTGCGCTGATTCCGGCCGATATCAGACTCCCCGTGGATGTGCCGGCTGTCAGGCTGAAAATTTCCGGACAGCTTTTTCCATCAAGATGATCCTCCAGTATCCATAAGGCTTTGGCCACCATGATTCCCCTATATCCTCCTCCATCGACAGCCAGCGCGACATTTTTCTTGAATGGTTTTTTCATCGTTCTAGCCCTCCTTCTGTAAATATGAAAAGGCAATGAGTGTCTCAACGGAAAACTTTCTTTCCCAGCAGGGAAAGGATTTAAGCCTTTTTTCTACATTCAGTGTTGGGTCTTTTTTGGCTTATAGCACAGGAAGATTCTGATGTCAAAAATAACGGAGATTTGCTTTTTAAGTCTACGAGTTTCCGGCTATCCTCTCTAGACTGAAGTCTTCGCCTCCAGGAAATCAATGAGATCTTCTTCATTGATCCACCACTGACGTCCTATTTTCTGGGCCTTGATCCTCCCCGAACCAACAAGCTTAAGCGCAGTCACCTTACTGACCTGAAGCTTTTCCTGCAGGTCGATAAGAGAATACTGATTGATGATTTTACTCCCTAACCAGATCGTTCTCATTTTCCTTAATGTACTTTTATTTATTTATTTTTACTTTATTATACTATATAAGAACCTTATTTTGTCAAGAGGTTTTTAAGCTTATTTTCCCCCTGGTTTCTTGCCTGACTCTTGAAAAAAGGTCAGTGCCGACTCAAATCTTCCCTAAATTTAAAAGGAGGAACTTCGGACTTGCTTTATCTCATCCAGAATGACCGATTAGGACGGAAGGCTTATGAACGTATTTCTAAAGATTGAATTATCCTGACTTGAGCCCCCGCCTTTTTGGTTCCCATCCACCCCCTTTTCACCGAGGAGGGAATAATCTATTAGTAAACAGCGGGCTTCTTTCTTTGTCGATCACTCTCCTAAAAGTGATTCAGCCAAAATGCATAAGGTCCAAATTGACCTCGATCAAGACACCCCAACAGCCCTGAAGTACTTCACCCATTTCAGTACGGAAACATTTCTTCGTTCATATTAAAGTTGATTCATTTCACCTCAATTTTCAATAGAATCAGGCAAAATGTCCTTTTTTTACACTTTTTGACCTTCTTTTACCACTTATTGATGGCATTATTGTGTAAAAAATCGCATTCCAACGATTTGTTCCAAATTTTTGCATTCTCCGAAAAGCCCCTTTGCCGACATTTGAAATAATTCTTGCGGGGATAGCTATGAACAATAGTATAGAAAATAGTACAAAAATCAGTTGAAATTATGAGCTTTTTATTTGAAAATATTTATAAGCCATCAAAGAAGGTTGAGATGACGGATAAAGAAATCCTGGATTCGTGGAAAGCCATCTCCGTATATCTGGGCAGAGGCATTAAGACGTGCTATAGGTGGGAAAAAGAACTCGGACTCCCGATTCACCGCATCAACCAGGACTCTCCATCTTCCAGGGTATTCGCCTATAAATCCGAAATCAATGAATGGCTGAAAGAAAGGGCCAACCATATCGAACTCAGAAATCCCTTACTGAAAAGGAAATGGGTGATTCTCGGGCTGGCATCGGCCACCGCTTTGCTGCTGATAGCCGCAGCCGTGATTTATTTCTCGTACAGAAAATATTCTTCATCCAATCCTCAAGGTCTGGTTATAGCTGTTCTTCCATTTGAAAGTTCCAACTTCTCGGAATATGAACAATATCTCCCCGAAGGAATAAGAACATTTATTACCGACAGCTTTTCCAGGATCAAAAACCTCAAAGTCATTCCTTCTGCCGTCTTGGATAGATATGATGATTCCTATAAAGCGTTGAAAAATATCAGCGAAAAGCTGAAAATAACATATTTTTTAAAAGTAAAACTGGAAAAAAATGAGAATATACTGAAAATCCATGCTCAGCTTATCAAACCTGAAAACAATACAGTCATCTGGAACAAGGAATCGAAGGATCAACTCGAAAATATTTTTTCCATGCTGGAGGATATATCCCAGGGACTCCACAAGAGGCTGAATCCAGATGTAAGCCAAGGCTCCATCCTCTCCTTCAATGACAGGATGACCCGGGATTATGCGGCTTTTGACAGCTACCTCAAAGCCAATTACATCCTGAACAGCTCAAAACGTGAGCATAATGACCCTGTAAAGCTCTATAACCGGGGAAAATACTATCAATGCAGGTGGACTAAAGAGAGCAATACTCTGGCTATCAATCTTTTTTCCCAGGCCATTGAAATAGACAATAATTTCGCCCAGGCCTACATCGGATTGGCGCGCTGCTATGCAAATTATGTCAATTTCAACTGGGATTATAAAAAGGAATGGCTGACCAAAGCTGAGGAGCTTCTTGCCAAAGCCGCAACAATTAATCCTGAATGTCCTGAATACTACTCCGCTTTAATCAATGTGTATCTCCTAAAATATGTGGCTTTTGACGAAAACACAAAAGATAAAGCTTTCACTCTGGCTCAAGAAGCCATTCAAAAGTATCCTGGTCATTCTAACCTTTATGCCCAAATCGGATACTGCTACTATCTGAGATTTGGAGAATTCGGGAACGAGCGTGATTTCCTCAAAGCCCTTGAACTCACAGAGGAAAATTACTTGCTTCATCCTATCCACATCAACAATGTCTTTTTTGCCCAGCTTTTATTGCTGAATAAAGAATATGAAAAAGCCCTGGCTGTCTGCCACGGAATGCAGGGAGGCGATTCATCTTTGATGGCCAACTACCTCAGAGGTGAGATCTATTACTACATGGGCGATCTGGACAGCAGCGAGGCTCTATTCCTGCAGTTCGAGAGTATAGACGACATTGATGCTCAAATCTGCTCCTTATTCAATCTGGGCATGATCGCAGCCCAAAAAGGAGACAAATCTGAGGTGCAGAGGCTTTTGAAAAAAATCGAAGTCATCGCCCCGAAAAAATTTGATTTTTTCGATGACAAGCTAAAGCTGGCTTCCATATACATGGGCACTGGAAACAAAGAGAAGGGTTACACACTCCTGGAAGATTTCTTCGCCGAGGAAAAACAAAACAAGGTCAAATATATTTACCATAAATACATCGACATCGACAAGAATTTCGACAGGTTCAGAGAAGAAGAAAGATTCAAGAATATCATCGATCAAACAGGGAAAACGAAATAACCTCTTTCCGACCTCACACTCAGGTGAAATTGATTGTGCTTGTAAAGTTATTGATAAGTTCAGATTTTTTTAGATAAAACGTAGCTTCCTTCCCATGGCAAAATCACTCTGATGGGAGGCGCTTTGGGCAAATGGCTTTCGATTATGGGATCAAGGGTCTCTCCAAGATATCTTTCAATTCCGTCAAGCTGGGATTCTCCGACTGCAGCCCATGTCACTAACAGATCGTAATCCTTTAAGGCCAATATGCTAGGTCTTTTTCTGTCCTGAAGCAATCTCTCTCTGATGTTACCCTGACCCACTCTGACAACAGTCGGAAGATATTTTTCCTGCCAGTACCAAACAATATACACCCCATCCAATTCATCAAAATGTCTGCTGTCCAACCTGACATCGAAAAAATCACACCATCTATCACCCAAACATTTTATCCATTCCAAAACTAATGGCATGATGAATGCTCCTTTGTGTGGCATAGGAATTAGATTGAGATATTAGATGCAACTCTTAAATTAGCCGATAAATCCTCCTTTCATTTAAAAAAATAAATATTATTTAAAGAATTAATCAACAAAATCAGGAAAAATGTCCGATTTTGCCCTTTTATGCCCTTTTTTTTCAGATTGATAAGGCACCTTAATAAGTTAAAATTACAAAGAGAAAGAAGTAATCAACCTGACTTTTACATAATCATGGATTTTTCATTTCAGTCCTTTTAAAAAATTCCGTTGAAATAATATTATTTTCCCATAAAATAATAATAACTCCTTAATTCCAAAAGGATCAGAATGAGGAACAAAGAAATATTGGATTCCTGGAAGGCAATCTCGGTCTACTTGGATAGAGATATTCGAACTTGCGCCCGATGGGAAAAAGAATTGGGGCTGCCGGTCCACCGCTTCGATGAGGATTCTCCGCGCTCCAAGGTTTTCGCTTATAAATCAGAAATCGACGAATGGCTGAAAGAAAAAAAAATCCATAAAGACTTCAAAAAAAGAGCGCTCCTGGAGAAAAGGGGGGCGATTATCGGCCTGGCAGCAACTGTGATACTCATAGTGGCTGTTTCTGCATCCTTATACATTACCAACGGAAGACTTTCCCCCGCCTATCATGAGAATCTAGTCATTGCCGTCCTGCCATCCGAAAGCACCAATTTATCAGCCTTCGAGCAGTATATACCTGAAGGAATTTGTAACGAAATAATCCACAACCTCACCAGAATCAGAAATATCAGGACTATCCCTGTAAATTCATTGGCAATAAGCAAGAATCCCGATAAACATCTGGAACTAATCAGGGAAAAATTCAAGGTGAGCCATTTCTTAAAAACAAAAATAGAAAAAGATAACGACAAGCTGAAGATCTACGCTCAACTGGTCAGGACAGAAGATGAGAAAGTGATCTGGGAGCTTGAATCCCAGGACAGGATGGAAGAAATCTTTTCTTTAAAGGAAGATATCTGCGCGAAGATCCACAAGAAACTGANCCCAAACACCGAGATATTGTCTGGTTTTACGCTCAATAATGCAAACTCTCGAAATAACGGAGCTTTTGACAGCTATCTCAAAGGAAACCATATCCTGAACAGAGCAAACTCAGAGAACGATGATCCCTGGAAACTCTACATCCAGGGAAAATACTACCAGGATAAATGGACCAAAGAGAGCAATAATTGGGCCATAATTTTATTTTCAAGGGCTGTTGAGCTGGATGACAATTTCGCCAAGGCCTATATCGGGCTGGCCCGGTGCTACCTGAATTATCTCAATTTCAACTGGGATCATGATGAGAAATGGCTGAGCAAGGCTGAAGAACTCCTCAACAAAGCCTCAGCCATAGACCCGGAATGCCCCGAGCATTATTCGACCCTTGTCCAGGTCTATCTGATAAAACATTTCATCTATGATGAGGACACCAGAGAAAAAGCTTTTGAACTGGCTCAAAACGCAGTCAAAAAATATCCCGGATGTTCATTTTTATGCTCGCTGCTCGGGTTCTGCCACTATCTCCGGTACGGCGAAAGCGGAAGCGAGCTGGACTTCGCTAAAGCGCTGGAGCTCAACGAACAAAGCTACTATCTCCGTCCCTATCATATCAACAACATAAGATACGCTGAGCTCTTGATGCTGAACAGGGAATATGAGAGAGCCCTGGCGGTCTGCAGCGAAATCAAGGGAGGAGAGGCTGCCTTGATGGCTGATTTTCTGAGGGGAGAAATCTATTACTACATGGGCGATTTGCATAATAGTTATTCTATATTTATTGAATTGAAAGAGGCGAATGACTTTAATTTTCAGACAGCCTCCTTATTCTATCTTGGCATGATCGCTGCCCAGAGGGGCGATGCCAGCGAGGTTGAGAGAATTTTGAAAAAAATCAAGGTTATCGCTCCACAAGAACTTTATTATTTTGATGATGACTTAAAATGGCCTCCATATACATGGGTATAGGGCAACAGGAATTGGGATACGACTATCTGGCCGAATTTTTCAGCAGTGAAAAAACGGTTAAAACCCGTTATCTCTATCAAAAATATCTCGAGATGGACAGGAATTTCGACAGCTGCAGAGATGAAGAGAGGTTTAAGGCCATAATCCAATAAAGGGAGGATTAAAACCATCATGAGCGAAAAAATCGATGTCACTCCGAACGTCAAAAGAAGCCTGGAAATACTGCGGGACGCTGTAAAGACCCTTCCCGAAGGCGACCTGAAAACTCAGGCAGAAGGCGCCCTGGAATACCTGGAGAGCGCGGCCAGAGGAGAACCCCAGCCCAACGATGGTATTTATTGTCAGCCAGGAAAGGTCTTAATTCCTGTTCCTTGATAATATTCACCATTTTATTCAAGCCCTATATTTCTCATTGATACCCGAGCGAAGCCAAAACATCAATCCAGGATGAAATTCCAAAGTCTTACTTTAATCGTCACGGACGACTGCAATTTCAATTGCAGCTACTGCTATAAGCCAAAAAGTAATGATTATATGGAATACTCCCTGGCCGAGAAAGCACTGATTTTTTTTTGCCCTTCCTGACCGAAGAGCATTACCTCAATTTTTACGGCGGAGAACCCCTTCTCTCTTTTAAGTTGATAAGGCAAGCCGTATCTTTCCTGGAGAACAACTTAAACAAGCAGAACCAGACAGTCCATTACTCCCTCACCACCAACGGCAGCCTTCTGACAAATGAGATCATTCAATTCCTGGATGAACATAACTTTTCTGTGGAGCTGAGCTTCGACGGACTTGCCCAGGATGTGAACAGGCAGACAGGAAGCGCGGAAAAGCTCGTCCCGATCATCAAGGAATTGTTGAATCAGCCGAATATCAGCCTGGAAATCAACAGCGTCTTTTCACCGAATACTGTAAGCTATCTTTCCGATTCGATCAAATACATCAAGGATTTGGATGTTCCCGATATTCGCTGTTCCCTTTCAACTATAGAGACCTGGAACACAGCCGATCTCCGGGAGCTCGAGAACGAAATGTCCTGTCTAAGAAAGATAGCTGTTGAACACCATAAAAGGACAGGAAACATACCGGTTATCAATTTCAGGGATACACAGAAAAAAGGTATCTTTCACTGCGCTGCGGGCAAAGACAGAATGGCGGTCTCACCGAATGGAGGTATCTGGGGATGCTTCCTGTTTGCCGATTTTTTTGAGGGAAAAGGAAACACATCGGAATATTCGAATTACTTCTTTGGCGATCTGGAAGATTTCATGAGAAATCACGAAAATATCTATCCCAGAATATCCTCAAATTACGCGGCGCTCAGGATGGATAATTTCCGAACATCGAGAACGGAATGTTTCCTCTGTAGGGAGTATAAAAACTGTGCTGTCTGCCCGGTCAACGCCGCTCTCTCCGGCACTCCCATCGGTCAAATTCCGGATCACATCTGTGAGATCCAGAAAATAATCACTCGCGAAAAAAAACTGTTCAAGGAACAAAGAAACAGTAGCTGAAAAAATCTACGCATCCAGACCGGACCAGAATCCATGGAGCAACTCAATATTTCAAGGGCCCTAAATTAAATTTCTATTCCTTTTCGAACTCTATATCCCTTAAATCATCTTCATCAAACTCTTTTCCACAACTCAGGCATTGATACCGAACATATTCCACGCCTTCGCTTAAGGTCCTTTTTTCTTTGCATGACCCGAGACAATTGGGACAGCTTATCTCTTTCAGCATCTCCTTCTTGACAATGACTCCATATACGCTGTTTGCCGGAGGCTTGCCCCTTTTCTCGGCGGATATCTTGACCTCCCGAAACGACGGCCTGTCCTTTCGGTTAAGAGAGACCAAGGTCTGCACTACTTCCCAGCTGAATTTTCCCTTCTGGGCCATTTCAGTGATCTCCTCCAAAGCTGTCCTGTTGTCATACGGTGTAGGCCGGTAAGGTCTTGGCGAAAGGAGGGCATCATATACATCGCAGACGGCAATGATCTCTACCATCCTGTCTTCCAACGCAATGCCCAGGGGATACCCGGATCCATCTCTCCGCTCATGGTGCTCTTTGGCCACCTTTGCTGCAAAACTTTGGTAATCTTTCAAGAAATAGCTGAGAAGCACGAAGCCAGCCAAGGCATGATGTTCCAGGAACCTTTTGTCTGCCCCTAGCAGCGGATCCGCCTTTTTCAATATCTTGAGGGGAACGCATGTTTTGCCGATATCATGTATGGCCCCGGCCATAAGCGCTTTGATCCAATTTTCAGGTTTTCCCAGTAGGTATCGCGCTACGTTTATGGACATGGCGAACACCGTCAGAGAGTGCTGGTAAGTATAAAAATCATTCTCTTTAAAATAGTCTAAAGATTCCAGAACAGGCTGAAGAGTACGGGTATTCTTCATCAGATCCAAAGGAAATGTCCCATCTAACACCATGTTGTAGAGGGGCGTTTGGATTATATCGAGTAAATCTTGATGAATAGTACCATGCTCTAAAAAAGGAAAGGTCTTATAAGGTTCGCCCTTATCGGCTGCCATCAACTCATTCAGGCTCTCTGAAGAGAACTCTGTGCNGGCTGGAAGAAATAATCGGCTGTCTAATGAATGAACCGGATAATCGAGCTTAAGCGTTTCCATGAGTTCGCTCATCTTCCTATCAAGAATTATAGAATAGGATGTGGCATATGTCTATAATCCCAAAAAAAGAAATACGGATGCGGAAAGCGGGATTTGAACTCCCGACCTTCTGATTCGCAATCAGACGGCTCAATCTAACTAAATTATAATCAATAAATTAAGTCTTTTTTATTTCCCCCTTTTGACCATATTTTGACCTCTTTATTACCTTTCAAGACATTAAATCTATTCTATTCGCCCAGCCAGCCTCTTCTTCGCGCCCTCAACTTTCCCGATACCAAGATCAGTGGCTTCCCAGCTATTGATGGAATGAAGGCCCTTCCGCCTCTGGGAATGCAAAATAATGGAGACCGGAAATACAACAAGAAAGATAAATACAACCAAGGCAGCCGCTGGACCTAGATGAACCATCGAGTAACTGAAAATAACTATGGGCAGCAGGTGAATTCTCACTATGACTTTAAGTGGCTTATGTTTGGCGATGAAATCCGCCACAGACGGTGAATATCTGTAATAGCACTCAACTAGCCAACGCCCGAACTTGCTGGGCATAAGGTATTTGTCTCTGAAATCTCGAAGAACATCAATATGAGGATGTAAAGGCGAGCCGTAGGCTGCTGTGGCGATAAAGCAAGGTAAAATCTTTTTCGCAGTTCCATCCTCATCAGGGGGTACAGCTTCAAAATTGGCAGCTATCGATTTGTCTGCATCCACAGTTATTGTCACCGGAATAATATTCTCAAGTCCTCCGGGCACATCTCCTGTCCAGCCCGTAAACCTGTAACCATTATCCGGAATAGCTGTGAGAGAAACTTCTGTCCCCTTATCATAGGTGTGGTCTCCTGGGGCAGGATCGGTTGTCCCACCGGTCTCTGCAGATAGAGTCAGTGTGCACTGTTGAATAAAATTAGCGGTTACGGATTTATTTGAATCCACCATGATCGTCAATGGATTATCATTCTCATGTCCTTCAGGTACATCTCCTGTCCAGCCGGTAAATCTAAAGCCATTATCCGGAACGGCTGTTATGGAAACTTCTGTGCCGTAGCTGTAAGAATGAGTTCCAGTGTCAGGAGCCGTCGTCCCTCCTGAAGAATAATAAATATTCAGGTTACATTGATTTCTGACTGTGACTTCTATTTCTGAATCAGAAGAATAGCCTTCATTGCTGTAAGCCTGAGCTCTTATTCTATGAGGGCCCTCAGCCTCTAAAGCCGTGTTCCATGTGTAGCTGAATGGTGAGGAAAAGTCTGTTGATCGTAATTCGTCATCTATGTAAAATCCTACCCTATTAATCCCCGAGCTGTGCGATGCCAGAACCTCGGTAGAGACTGCCCCATACAGAGATTCCCAGGCTGAAGGATTACTAATCGAGACCTCAGGAGCCCTTTCGTTCTTTAGGATGGTAAGGCTTCCGGCCACAAAAGCATGATTTCCAGAAACAGCAATACCTCCTTCTCCTTCGCCATCAAAATACCCGGGCTCACCAAGATTGTTGAGATCTGATATTCTAAGCAGCCTTAAATTGTCTAGATAGAGACAATTCCCAGACAGGGCCACATAATTACTTCTTATAGGATAAGAAATAATTGCGCTTGGATTTGCAGGGTCTGAAACATCGATTATTCTTAAGCGCCCTCCAGCCAAATACGCATAATCGCCTCTAACGACCACGTCAGCAGAGTAATCATAAACATCTAAAAACGTAATCGTCACTCCCTCTATCCCTTCATCTCCCTCAGTTTTAACTGATCCTGAGATTATTGGTGGAGGATCCTGGCGGGAATTCCCTGTGATCTGAGTTTCCTTTGGGAAAAAATATCTCGATCGAGGAGAAAAATCTCTCGGTTGAGTGGGCATATTTGTATGCTTCGCTGTGGCCGTATAGTCTTGTTCATCCATGTCAGATGAGACGGTGGCGTATTGTCGGTGGGAGGGTGAGAATTCATACCCCTCCAGTGAAGGAATAACAGTCCCTGACCAATTATGACTCACTTGGTGAGAATATGTTCCATCAGGCCCTGTAGTGGTTGTTTCCACTCTGCCAGCAAAATAGGAGCCCACTTCTGTTGGGTTTGTGGGATCGGAAATATCTATAATCCTTAAGGTCGCACTCAGATCACTGTAAAGCGCCCAGTCTTCCACCACCAAATAGGCATAATCTCCTGACAGAGCGATTCCACCTGAATTGAAGGATATGACCGGGCAATCATAGGAACCCACTATGTGTGGATTCATCGGATTAGAAATATCAACAACCCTCAGATACCCATAAGGATCATCTGAAATCCATATTACGCCAGAGACATAAGCATAATTCCCGCGAACAGCAATGTCGAACAATTGATAATTATCAGGAAACCCAAGGCTTGCTACTTGATAGGGATTGGTGGGAGAGGAAATATCAACGATTTTAAAATGCCACGGCCAGCCCGCACAGCAATACGCAAACCTCCCTGAAATGGCTACGCTATTCGCATCGTCAGCTCCCCCAACACCAGCAAAAAAGGGATTTGAGGGGTCGGATATATCCATTATACGCATACCCGCTAGGTAGACGTAATCCCCAGAAATTACTATGGGAGTGCCATGGCGGCCAGTAATTCCATGTGGAGTAGCATAGTTTCCCAGGTGGGAAGGGCTGGCTGGGTTTGAAACATCATACAGTGAGAAACCACCACTTCCGTGTGAAATCCCGACAAAACTTCCAGAAATTCCGAGACCATAAAAGTTCCCATTGGCTTCACACGCTCCGACAGAAGAAGGAAGTTGCGGATTGGAAATATCGAGTGCGATGAGCCGGCTCGGCCACCCACTGTCAAGAATATAGGCATAATTTCCAGAAAGCGTTACACCTTCAAACTTACTATTTGATTCGATATGACTGCCTACTTCTGCTGGGGATGCTGGGTCAGTAGCCACATCAATGACCACTATTTTGCTCGTCTCATCAGTCTCGTTGTATTGACAGGTACAGACATACCCATCATCCGAAACATCGATTCCTTGAAGATTATACCCCGCCTCTGTCTGATAGAATCCTGTTAAGAAAGGAGCTGAAGGATCCGAGACATCGATAACCTGAACCTGTTCTTCATAGATCCATTGTGCTGAATCTGTATCCAGCCAGGAGTAGACACAATCACAAATAGCATAATCTCCCCAAATTACGACATCATGGATTTCATCAACATCCTGATGATAAGATCCTAGAGAATTGGGATTATTGGGATCTGAAACGTCATAAATATCAAGGCCGCCAAAACCTGCAGCCACAAACGCATAACCCGATGAAAGAGCTACGGATTGGAAATCTGCACCTTCATGATAATCTGAACCGACCTCACTCGGGCTGTTGAGGTCTGAAATATCAATAACTTTGAAGTAAGTGTGAGTAACCACATAGGCATAGTTTCCTGAGATTTCAATATCCTGGACATGTCCATCAAGTTCAATTTCTCCTATCTTTGAAAGCATTGAAGGATTGGATATATCCAGTACCTGCAAAGTATACCCGTTTCCGATTAATGCCGCATTCCTGGTCACATCCACAGCTGAACCCGCGCACATCCCATAAGGCCATCTCCCCACCAACTCGACATTGATGGAAGCTTGCTTATATAATCTCTCGATCTCAGTTGCTTTGCTGCCAGGCAAGGAGGTTATAGGCGAACTGAATATAAGGACAATACCAAGAAATATCAGGAACAAAACTTTCTTTGTCTTGCTGCTCAAACCTGATAACAATTTGCGAGGTTTATGAGAAATAACTTGCTTTCTATCTATCATTATGATTCCCCTGTCTTCTTTCTTTCCTTTTGACTCATTTACTTTCCGAAAAGCAAAAAAGCCCGGAAATCCAAAAATAAATAGAAGCAAAGCGGCCGAAAGTACCGGGCCCAAATGAAGGAGGGAATAAGTGAAAGCTACAATGGGAAGCAGGCTAATCCGGACACCGACTTTGAGGGCTTTATGTTTGGCAATAAAATCCGCAACAGGAGGTGAATACTTGTAGTAGCACCCAACAAGCCAGCGACCGGCTCGAGTGGAAATGAGGTATTTATCCCTGAAATCCCGAAGAATATCCAGATGAGGATGGAGAGGAGAGCCATAGGCTGCCGTGGCGATGAAGCAAGGCAGTGCTGTCTTCTCCTCTTCTTCCGTAAAATTGGCTTCCACAGATTTATCTGAATACATAGCAATCGTTATTGGGTTATCCTTCTCAAATATTCCGGTGACATCCCCTGTCCAGCCACTGAATTTGTAACCACTATCCGGAATGGCAGTTATCGAAACTTCAGAAAGATAGTCTTTCGAATAAGTCCCAGGATCAGGATCCGTGGTGCCTCCTGAAGAAGATGAAATTGTCAGGCTGCAATAGTTTCTGACTGTGACTTCTATTTCTGAATCAGAAGATTTGCCGTTATTGTTGTAAGCTCGAGCTCTTATCGTGTGCAGGCCATCAGCTACAGAAGTAGTATCCCACTCAGAGGTGTACGGTGAAGTTGTATCGAAGGAGCTGATTGAATCATCTATATAAAATTCCACCTTAGCTATACCCGAGCTGTGAGATGCCAGAGCTTCGAGGGAAACAGAGCCATGAAGAGTTGACAAAGCTGAAGGATCAATAATAGAGACTTCAGGAGCCAATAAGTTTTTGAGGATCAAAAGGCTTCCGGGCACGTAAGCGTAATTTCCGGAAACCGCAATATTACTTCCTTCCTCGCCAAAATAACGCCCAACACTTTGCGGATAGTAGGGATCTGACACATCAATGACCATTAAATTTCCCAAATACGCATAATCTCCAGAGAGGGCCACACTTCTGGCTCCCCACCTCCAGTCAGAGGCAAATATTTCTTCCGGACTTCCAGGATTTGAGACATCAATAATTCTAAATGTTCCTCCAATCAGATACGCATAATCTCCTCTGACAGCGACATCATTAGAAGTATCAACAGAAAGACAGGAGCCGACTTCTGTGGGATCTGTGGGATCGGAAATATCTATGATTCTTAAGCTCGATCTATAATCATTCGCAGGTGACCAAAATTCCAACGGCAAATACGCATAGTTATCTGAAATGGCGATCCCCCCTGTATTAAAGGTTGGGGTAGATTGAACATACGAGCCAGTGATTTCAGGATCTGAGGGATCAGAGATATCGAGAACAGTCATATACCCGTAATAATCACCCGATATCGTTTTAACTCCAGAGATATA